>Ga0334884_1000119_pt1 | contig 142743 bp, 112 predicted proteins | sample GraSluR1_MG_7_FD_207215 | JGI IMG/M metagenome (GOLD analysis project Ga0334884, IMG submission 207215) | Sludge microbial communities from methane-producing bioreactor in Wageningen University, Netherlands - Granular Sludge_12_05 R1 | ecosystem: Engineered > Bioreactor > Anaerobic >... | reverse complement strand
GAGGGAGAACTGCTGGATTTGGGACTCTTTGACATGTTGGAAAGCGGGATCACGGTGATCGAATGGCCGGAACTGGCAGAAAACATCCTGCCATACCAGACTATCCAATTGCGCTTTGCTTTTGATTCAGAGAAGCGTTTTGTGGATGTGATCCCGGAAGCCGCACTGGAGGAATCCTTCCAATAACGCAATCAACCGCTTAGCCCACCCTGGATACGGGCTTCTGCTTCCTCTGCATCTGTTCCGAAGCTCCAGACATTGCAGAAACAGTATTTGTGTGGTTTCTCCGCTATAAGGAACGATTCGTGCATCTTGTAGTTATCTAATGAATCACAAATAGCTTATATGCCTGATGGAATAGCTTGAGGTATTTATCCATCACAGACCAGCTATCCCATCAGGCTTTTAGTATTCAGAAAAGGAGACCGAATGCAAGAAAAACACAGACTCGTAGAACTCTTGATGATCATGCTGATCATCGGGCTTTTCACCCCCCCTGTTTGCACAAGGAAGAGATGTAGTTATTTCAAACAGCCCCAATCAATTGAGGCTACAGAACAACAGTGACTACGGCTTTGACCTACGCATCGCTGTAGAAAAATTTCATCTTCAAACCGTTGACACCAAAGGCGGCAGCTTCGACGAAATCAGCATTGAGGGCTATGGCCATAGCGGTCGTATTGGCGAAGCCAAACTGCCCGTGAACAGCAGAATCATCGCTGTGCCCTTGGGCGCGGAAGTACGCTTCGAAATCCTGGCTCAGGAAAAGACGACAATCAGCGCCAAGGATAGCGGCATCGCACGCGGCATCGTTCCCGCGCAAGCTTCGGTCTCCAAATCCGCAGATTATGCCAGCATCCCATTTGAGAAAAATGCGGCTTTTTATGCTCGCAACGAGCTGAGCAAGAACCCCACTTTCTGGATCGAAGAGATCGGAATCATGCGCGGTGTGAGGCTCTATCAGTTTTACTTTGAGCCAGTCAGATACAATCCTGTGACCCATGACCTGGAGATTACCACTGCGGCCGATATCAAAGTGGATTTTGTGAATCCAGATCTCGTTGCCACGCAGGATATGATGGCGAAGACGGCTTCTTGGGAATTTGAGCGACTCTTTGCCAAAAGCATCTTTAACTGGAACCACGACACCAGAACCAGCCTGGTTCGCTACCCCACCAAAATGGTTATTCTCTGCCCTCCTGCCTATACGGCAACGATGGCTCCATATATTGAGTTCAAACGCAAACAAGGCTACATTGTAAACCTTGTTACCGTGGGCACGGGTGCTACTGTGGCCAATACTACCACAGCCATAACTACTTATATGCAAGGGCTTTGGAATTCTGCCACCGCGCAGGATCCCGCTCCTACCTATCTGTTGATCGTGGGCGATACTTCCACCAGTGGCAACAACGTTATCGCTCCCACCGGCGCCACCGGCAGCCATCCTTCAGATCTCGCCTATGTGCGTCTGAACGGTACAGACTATCTGCCCGAAATGTATTTTGGTCGCTTCTCTGTGACCAATACCACCGAGCTCAATAATGTGATCAATAAGACCATGATGTTTGCCCAGACCTCGATGCCGGATCGCAGCTATCTGGCAAAGACTGTTTTGATCGCCGGCGTTGATGCCAGCTGGGCTCCAACCCATGGTAATGGCGCGATCAACTACGCCACCACGCACTACTTCAACACTGCTAATGGCATTACCTCAAACAACTATCTCTATCCCGCTTCCGGATCCTCCGCTACTCAGATCCGCGCTAATGCCGCAGAAGGACGTGGATACTTGAACTACACAGCTCATGGCAGCACCACATCCTGGGCTGACCCCCAGTTTACCGGTGCTCAGATGCAGGCTTTGACCAATGTCAATAAACCATTCGTGGCGGTGGGTAACTGCTGTATAACAAACCAATTCACAGTCGGTGAATGCTTTGGCGAATCCATCATCCGCTCTGCTAATGCCGGTGCTGCTTATATCGGTGGCACCAACAACACATATTGGGACGAAGATTATTATTGGGCAGTGGGTTACAAGACTCCGCAAGCTGCTGCTCATGCCTATGATCCCACCAAGCTTGGGGCTTATGACGCGATGTTCCACGCTCCCAACAATGTGGCTGATTGGGCTCAAACCACCGGTGAAACCATCTTTATGGGCAATATGGCCGTGCAGGCCAGCACCAGCAGTCGCAAAAACTACTATTGGGAAATCTATTCCATCATGGGCGATCCATCTTTGATGCCCTATTATGGAGAACCCACAGTCAATACCGCCACCTTCCCGCCCGCGATCATGTTGGGCTTGGATAGCATGAACATCACCGCTGAGCCCTATTCCAGAGTGGCCTTATCCATGAATGGAACCCTCTATGGCACGGCTATCGTCCCGGCTAACGGTTCACTCACTTTGAACTTCACGCCCTTCAGCACTGTGGGTGACGCTGACCTTGTGATCACCAGCAGTGGCAAGATCACGCGTCAGGAAACCATTCAAGTGCTTCCGGCCAGTGGACCTTATATGACGGTGGAAAGCAACGTGTATGCTGATAGCAACAATAACCTGCCAGACTACAACGAAAGCGGAAGATTCAACACCACCTTCAAAAACGTGGGCGCAAACTCGGTGTCGAACGTAACTGCGACACTCACCTGCGCTACCCCCGGCATCACTATTACCGATGCCACAGAGAGTATCGCTTCCCTGGCTGCAGGAGCTTCTGTGATCCGCAATAATGCTTTTGCCTTCAATATTGCGAATAACATCGCCAATGGCACGCAGGCCGAGTTTACCATTACCATGGTGAGCGGCACAAACACCTGGACTCATCAGTTTAGTCTGACGATCAACGCTCCCGCGCTAAGCTTCGGAACCTTCACAGTCTCCGATCCCGGTGGCAATAACAACGGTCGTCTGGATCCCGGTGAAACTGTGACCATCACCATGCCGATCCTGAACGAGGGTGCAGCCGCAAGCCTTTCCGGAACAGCTACATTGAGCAGCCCTACGACAGGGATTACCATCAATACGGGCTCTGCAAACTTCAGCGCTATCACCGCCAATGGTAGCCGGACAGTAAGTTTCAGCCTCACTGCTTCCGCTTCCATGAGCGTGGGCAGCATTGCCAACCTTGTGTTCAATGCTACAGCAGGCGCCTATACTGCTTCCAAGAATGAAGCAGTCGCTGTCGGCCTGATCCTGGAAGACTTTGAAAGCGGCAACTTCAACAGTTATCCCTGGGTAATGTCCGGTAACCTGCCTTGGACTATTACCAATGAAGGAGCTTATCAAGGCACTTATGCTGCCAAAAGCGGTGCGATCACCCACAGCCAGACCAGCACCATGAGCACAACCAGAATCCTGAGTGCTCCGGGAACCATCAGCTTCCGGTACAAGGTATCATCTGAATCAGGATATGACTTCCTCAGATTCTACGTCGATGGCACGCAGCTAGGCTCCTGGGCCGGTACGGTGGACTGGACTGAAGCAACATACGAGTTAGCAGCAGGAACCCGCGAACTGAGCTGGACTTACAGCAAAGACGGTTCGGTGTCCAGTGGTAGTGACTGTGCCTGGATCGATTACATCGTCTTCCCGGCCTCCACGGCGCCAAGTACTTTCTTCCCTCCGCAAAACCTGACCGCTGCTCCCAGCAATGGCAGAGTAACTCTGAACTGGAGTGCGCCCGCAAGCGGAACTCCAAGCTCCTATCAGATCTTCCGGAACAGCTCCTTGCTGACCACCCTCACTGCGCTCACCTATCAGGATAATGCCGTGACTAACGGTACTGAATACAGCTACTACATTGTAGCCGTGTATCCAGGAGGCACTTCGGATCCGTCGAATACAGCCACCGCTACCCCCGGAGACTTTTCGGAAGCAACCATCGGTACCGGCACCACGTCAGCTACCGGCTCTACAGCAAACCCCTTAAGTATTTATTACAAAAGCAGACACGGTCAGAGCATATACACAGCTGCGGAGCTCACTGCAGCAGGGCTTACCGCAGCCGCAACCATTACGCATATTGGTTTCAATGTTACCCAAGCCCCTATCTATGCCCTTCCGAACTTCATTATTCGAATGAAACACACCACGGCTTCAAACGTTACTGATTGGCAAAGCTCTGCTGGCATGCAACAGGTGTATAGCAATACTTCGTATATGCCCACAGCCGGTGGCTATGAATTGCTAACTCTCACTACTCCATTCCAGTGGAATGGTGTGGATAATATCGTGTTGGACACAGCCTTTGGTCTTGCAGATGCCTGGAACGGATCCGGTGGTGTACAGGTATCCTCCTCAACCGGTGGCTATCGCTATATCCAAAGCGATTCTGCTAACCAGACAGATGTCTTCACCGGTGGCAACTTGTCGGACATCAAACCCAATATCAGGTTAAGATACCAATCCGCAGCTACAAACCAGGCGCTGATCTCAGTAAACCCCGGCAGCCTAGAATATGAGGACACGATTGCAGGGCAAAACCGCAGTCAGACTCTTAGAATCAGCAATACCGGAGATATCGCGCTTACCGGAAGCATCACTACTCCCACTGGCTTCAGCATCAGTCAGAGAAGCGGTGAATTGGGCTCCAAAGCTGAGCGCAATACCATCAGCATCAACATTTCGGCTGGAGCATATCGTGACTACGCGGTGGTCTTTAGTCCCACTGCAGCAGCTACTTACAGCGGCAACATCGTGATCGCCACGAATGCTGCTAATAACTCCAACCTAAGTGTACCGGTAAGCGGGATCGGTTACAATCCTCCTGCTATCAGCGTTAATGCCGGTGGCGTGAGCGCTGGCTTGCTCATTGGCGAAAGCGGAACAGATAGCTTCAGCATCACCAATACCGGTGGTCAAACTCTGAACTACAGCATCTCACTGTCCGAAACCCGGGCTCAAGGCCTTGCTCTTGCCACAAGTAATGGCGAACGCAGCATAGCCGGCAGTTACCTCAGCGTGGATCCTGATGCCTACGTTCCCGGAACTACGATGGATTGGGAGATTTCGGTGTATAATGCCAGCACTGACACAGAGTGGTTGAAAGAGATAATCCTCACCCTTCCCGCAGGGATCACGATCAATAATGCTGCTGAAATGACCGGCGGTTCTGCTGCCATGCTACCCACCATTGATGGAAACACCATCACCTGGTTTGGTGTAACATCCTCCGGATGGGGTATTATTCAGGGAGGTCAAACCGGAACTGCCACGATCAACGTCAGCATCCCTGCCGGACAGAGCGGTGATCTGAACCTGGCTTATACCATAAATGGTGATGTTTACAATGCCGAACCTCACACTATCTCCGACACCTTCGTGATGACCATGGATGCTCCTCCGGTGGAATGGCTTAACCTCAGCGCTTCTTCCGGTACTCTGGCTCCCGGCGCTTCAGCTCAGATCACTGCTTCTTTCTCCGCAGCAGGCATGAGTGAAGGCATTTACACTGCCATGATAAACATCGCCTCCAACGATCCGGTGAATCCCATTATCGGGCTGGAAGCCACCATGGAAGTCTTTGACGTGTCAAATCATCCTCCCGTGATCAACCTTCCAGCCAGCTTCAGCTTCGATAAGAATGGCAGTCTGCAGATCAATATGGCAAGCTATGCCAGTGATCCGGACAGTGATCCGCTTAATGTCCAGATCGTGGGCAATACCAACGTTCTGTATAGCATCAACGGCATGCTGGTGACCCTTACCGCAACCCAAAACTGGGTAGGCACAGAAACCCTCACTTTCATCGTCTCTGATGGCGAACTGAGTGCCAGCGATCAAACTCAAGTGACCGTATTGCCGGTGAATGAACCGGATTGGACAGTAGTGAACTATCCCAACAATCCGGCTACCATTTATGCCACTGTTTCCATCGAAGGTTATCCCGCCATGAATAATGATTGGGTAGCAGCTTTTGTGGGTGAAGAATGTCGCGGAAGCGCTGAGATCGTGATTGGTAGAGACAATGCCTATGCCACGATAATCGTGCACTTGTCCGAGCCCGGTGAAACCGTCTATTTCCGTGTCTATTCTTACGCTTCTGATACCATATACGATGCCCTGTTAAGTGTGCAGCCAGGCTTTGGTGAAGAAATCGGCACGGATACTCCCCTGGAGATCGAAGCCGGCATCCTTAGCAGTCTGGATAAACCCGTGGTCAGCATACAGCTTAATGGCGCAAGCATTGAGCTAAACTGGGAAGCCGTGTTACACGCGGATTACTACGAAGTATATGCCTGCGACACTCCTGATGGTGAATTCGGCCTTATTACTTCCACCCCAAACACTTATCACAGCGTGGTGGCAAGCCAGTCACGCCGTTTTTACACCGTGAAAGCCATCAAAGGAACACCCGCTAAATGAAAAGACTAACCCTTATAGCCCTATTCTTGCTCACCCTCGCAGTTCTCTGCGCGGGTGAGCGAAATGAATACTACTTCCGTTTTAATTTGAAAGACCATTCCCGTCTCACTGAACTGAGCGAGATCGTCTCCATCGACAATGTGCGTGGGCACCACGTCTATGCTTATGCGAATGACAATGAGTGGGAAGCATTCCAAGATACCGGCCTTCAGGCTCAGCTCCTGCCCCATCCCGGCATCAATCCTGAAGCTAAAATGGCCACCAACCCCGGCCAGATGCGGTCTTGGGACAGCTATCCCACCTATGACGCCTATCTCAGCATGATGTATGCCTTCGCCAATGACTACCCCAATCTCTGCCGCATCGTGGATGCCGGAACCACTGTGGGCGGTCGCAAGATCCTCTTTGCTGTGGTATCAAACAATGTAAACGACCAGGAAGCCGAGCCCCGCCTGATGTACACCTCCACCATGCATGGTGACGAAACTGTGGGCTATGTGCTGATGCTGCGCTTGATCGATACCCTGCTTTCCGGTTATGGCGCTGATCCCCGGCTCACCAACCTGATGGACAATGCCGAGCTCTGGATCAATCCCAATGCCAATCCCGACGGAACCTATTATGGCGGCAACACCACAGTCTCAGGAGCCCGTAGATACAATAACAATGGCTACGACCTGAATCGTAACTTCCCGGATCCCAACGGTAATCAATACAGCAGCAATCCACGCCAGATCGAGACTACTCACATGATGAATCTGGGCCTGGAACAGCGCTTCAATCTCGTGGCCAATTTCCATGGCGGAGCCGAAGTGGTAAACTATCCTTGGGATCATCAATACACCCTGCATGTGGATGATGCCTGGTATGAGGGCATTTCCCGGGCCTATGCTACCAGTGCTCAGACCAACAGTCCTGCCGGCTATATGACCTATCTCAACAATGGCATCACCAATGGCGCGGCCTGGTATGTAACTACCGGGAACAGACAGGATTGGACAAATTATGCCGCAGGTGGCAGAGAAGTGACACTCGAGATCTCAAACACCAAAAATCCTGCTGCCAGCACTTTGCCGAGCTTTTGGACTTACAATTATGACGCCATGCTGGGATATCTGGAGCAAGGCTTAAACGGCATCCATGGCCTGATCACCGATGCCTCCGGAAACCCTCTGAATGCTACCATCACCGTCGTAAATCACGATGACAGCCTCACCAAGGTGCGCAGCGATGCCAATACCGGAGCCTTCTTCCGTTACCTAAGCCCCGGAAGCTACAGCCTTTTAATATCCTGCAATGGCTACGAAGACCTCTTGGTAGAAGACGTGATCGTCAGCAGCGGACAGGCTACCGAACTGGAGGTTCCGCTTGGCGTGCAACCGCTCAGTCTGCAAATACCCTTGCAAGCCGGATGGAACCAGATCAGCTGCAATGTGTTGCCCGAAAGCGGCAATCTCAACCCCGGCGATATTCCCAATTTGCTACAGATCAAGAGCCTCGGCAAAAGCTTCAACCCCGCTCTGGCAGACCATTTCAACACCCTGGATGCCATATCAGCCGCTGAAGGCTATCTGGTAAATGTCTCCTCCGCGGGAACTCTCGTTGTGGATGGATTTACTGCCGGAAATGAGGCCATCGCGCTTAAACAGGGCTGGAATCTGGTGGGCTATCTGCCCCATGAATCCCTGGCCATCCCCACAGCGCTGGCAGGGATATCCTCCTATCTGCTGGAAGTTCGCCATCTGGAAGATCACTTCAGTCGCAATGAAATTACGACTATGGATCCCGGCAAGGCATACTGGATACAGGTAAGCCAGGATTGCCTCTTGCAATATCCTGAATAAAAATCCCCAAGGCGGCTTCGGCCGCCTTTTTTGTTTCCCCGATGCCTGCAGACTGCTATGCCTTTAGTTACGCTCTGTTTCACCTCATGTTCTCCTCGTGATATGAAGTGATTATGAGGTAAAGTAGAGCCGAAGTAGAAGCTAAGTATCCGGCAGAAGGCTTGGGGCAACCCCCGTTGTGGCGGTTTCAATACCGCCATATAGCCCCTGAGCGACATAGGATTCGACACGTCCTCGTGTCGAAACGTAGTGAAGTTCCGCATAAGTAAGCAGCTGCGCTGCTTATGCAGACGAGACGTCTGCAATCCTAAGGATTCCTGTGACATAGGATTCGACACGTCCTCGTGTCGAAACGTAGTGAGGTTCCGTATAAGTAAGCAGCTGCGCTGCTTATGCAGACGAGACGTCTGCAATCCTAAGGAGTCCTGTGACATAGGATTCGACACGTCCTCGTGTCGAAACGTAGTGAGGTTCCGTATAAGTAAGCAGCTGCGCTGCTTATGCAGACGAGACGTCTGCAATCCTAAGGATTCCTGCGACATAGGATTCGACACGTCCTCGTGTCGAAACGTAGTGAAGTTCCGTATAAGTAAGCAGCTGCGCTGCTTATGCAGACGAGACGTCTGCAATCCTAAGGAGTCCTGTGACATAGGATTCGACACGTCCTCGTGTCGAAACGTAGTGAAGTTCCGTATAAGTAAGCAGCTGCGCTGCTTATGCAGACGAGACGTCTGCAATCCTATCACTCCGCTTTCATTCCTATGGCATGAATTTGGGCTATCTCCCCAATCTTGGATGGAATCAGCACAAAAGCATTGACATATATGGCCTTGCCCAATTGGATGCACCTATAAACACAAATCTAATGAGGAATTGCATGAAAATTTTAGTACTGAATTGCGGTAGCTCGTCTATCAAGTACCAATTGATCAACATGGAGAGCACAGAAGTAATGGCGGAAGGCATCGCCGAACGCATCGGAGAAGACCTCGCGCTGTTTACCTATAAAAGCGAGAAATACACCAAGAAAAAACGGGAAATGGTGATTGAGAATCATGAACAAGGCCTGGCATTGATCCTTGAAGCTCTGGTGGATAAGACCAATGGCATGCTTTGCGATCTAAGGGATATTGACGCTGTGGGTCACCGTCTGGTGCATGCCGGAGAACACTATTCCGATGCCGTGGTGGTAACTGACCACGTGGTGGACGTGATGCGCGAGTGCATCTCTCTGGCTCCGCTGCACAATCCTGCCAATCTCAAAGGCATTGAAGCCGTGAAACATGCCATGCCGGATTGTCCTCAATGCGGTGTGTTTGACACTGCCTATCACCAGACCATGCCGGCTGAGGCTTTTCTATATCCGCTGCCTCTGGATTTTTACCAAACTCACAAGATCCGTCGCTATGGCTTCCATGGCACCAGCCATAAATATGTGAGCATGAAAGCTGCGGAGTTCCTGGGACGCAAGCTGGAAGAGATGAAGATCATCTCCTGCCATCTGGGCAATGGCGCTTCGATCACTGCCATCAACGGCGGCAAATCCATCGACACCTCCATGGGGCTCACCCCTCTGGAAGGCTTGATGATGGGCACTCGTTGCGGTGACATCGATCCCGCCATCCCGATTCATATGCAACAGAGCCTGGGGCTGAGCGTGGATGAAGTGAACAGCATTTTGAACAAGAAAAGCGGCATGCTGGGGCTTTCGCATATCTCGAACGACATGCGTGAAATCGAAGAAGAGATCCTGATTCGCAAAAACCCCAAAGCTATCCAGGCCCATGACGTATATTGCTATAGAATCAAGAAATACATCGGCTCCTATTTCGCGGCACTGAACGGGATGGACGTGTTGATCTTCACCGGTGGCGTGGGCGAACGCATGCCCATCCTGCGTGAACAGGTCTGTCGCGAGCTCAGCGCTTTGGGAATTGAGCTCAATGAAGAAGAAAATGCCAAGTTTACTGATGACATCCAGATTCTCAGCACCGAGAACTCAAAAGTGACTGTGCTCAAGATACCCACCAATGAAGAATTGATGATTGCCCTGGAAACTCAGCGGCTAATCCTGAAATAGGCTCATTAATTGCATTATAGCCGGATAAGAACTTAGGAATTGCACAAATTGACTATGATTGAAACTACTACAAGCTCATACCGAATGCTCTTTGATCAGTCGCCTGTATCCCTGTGGGTAGAGGACTTTTCACTGATTAATGTATTTGTGGAAAGTCTTCGCGCCGAAGGTGTGACCGATCTACGCGCGTTTTTCCATACTTATCCGGAACGTTTTGCCGAATGTGTCCAAGAGCTGAAAGTCTTGGATGTAAACAATGCCACCTTGCGACTATACAAGGCTAAAAGCCTGGAAGAACTTAAGCAAAACATGCACAAGATCTTCCAGGCCGAAGCTGCTGCTTGCATAATGGAATCAATCATTGCCATAGCAGATGGCCGCAAGCAGTTTGACGGCCAGGGCATAAATTACGATCTGGAAGGCAATAAGCTGCATTTCAGAATCACCTGGACCATCACCGGAGACACCATTGAGGATTATCAAAAGGTAATCGTGGCCATGCAGGACATGACGCATCTGGAAAAGGTGCGCAAGGAGCTGGAAGAGCGCGAAACCCTCTTCCGCTGCATCTTTGAACAAGCCTCAGAAGGGATGCTGCTGATGGATGCCTCCGGTAAGATCCTCCTGGTCAACAAAGCCATGACTCTGCTGACGAATCTTTCGGCCAAGCACATCGTGGGCTTTCACCTCTGGGATTTTTACGATAAGTACTTTGAGACTGTGAAACTGAATCAAGAACGGCGGATGGACAAAAAGAAGATCCTGTCCGTGCTGGCTGAGCCTGAAAATGCTTATTTATCAGCAGAATACAGCTTCTTTGATGAAAAGCATAAACTGCATTCACACAAGCAAACCCTGGTGCCGATTATATCCGATAAAGACACCATGTTTGCCGTGCTGCTCACGGATCTCACCCCGATCAAACGCTCGGAAGTGATAACCTCTGTGTTACACAAAATCGCCCATTCGGTGAACATCGAATGCAGCCTCGAAGAGCTGTTCAAGATCATCCATCAGTCCCTGGGCAAAGTGCTGGATGTAACGAACTTCTATATTGCCCTGTATGACCACAAGAGCAATCTGATCACCTTCCCCTATCTGGTGGATGAAATGAACGAAGATGCCAGCCCGATCGAAGCAGACGATAATACTTCTCTCACCGCCCAGATCATCTCGGAAGCGCGAACGCTGCTGCTGGATAACTCCGCTATCGCGACCAGAACCAAGAATCGTGGATTCATGGGGATTCAATGCCAAAACTTCCTGGGAGCTCCTTTGATGCTTTCCGGAAAGGTGATCGGTGCCATGGTGGTGCAATCCTACGACCGTGGAGATTTGTATGACGAAGAGGATAAGCTCCTGCTGGAATCCATCTCAGAACAGATCGCCTATGCTCTGCATAAAAAACAAGCGGATGAGAATATCAACGTGCTCTTCCAAGCCATCGAACAAGCCGGCGAAGGCATCGTGATCTTCAGCCCTCAGGGCACCATCCAGTATGTGAATACCATTTTCGAGCGCATCACATCCTACCGCCGTCTGGAGCTTTTGGATAAACCCTTTGAATATCTGCCCTTCGACGTGAGCAGCCGCAAGGAAATGCAACAATCCTGGCTAAGAGTGCGCTCTTCCCAACCCTGGCGGGGCAAGATCGATATGATCCGCAAGGACGGCCCCAAAATCACTCTGGATATGGTGGTTAAGCCCGTAATCGATAACGATGGAAGACTTTCCAGCATCATCGCCAGCTGTAAGGACGTCACCTACGAAATCCTGCGTGAAGAACAGCAGAAGCGGACTCAACGCCTGGAAGCCATTGGCAGACTGACGGGTGGGATCGCTCACGACTTTAACAATATCCTCTCTGCCGTGATCGGTTATGCCGAACTGGCCGGAGATGACATGCTGCCTGGCAGTGACGCGGCGATGAACTTGATCGAAGTGCTCAAAAGCGCCGGCAGGGCCAAAGAAATGATCTCGCAATTGATCTCGTTTTCACGGCAGGAAGAAGCCAGAACCGAAGTACTCGAACTGGTGGATCACGTCAAAGAATCCGTGCGCTTCCTGCGCAGCTATCTCCCTCGCTCGATCAAGATCGTGGAACGCTATACATCCGAACGCTGCACGGTGATCGCAGTTCCGGGACAGATCCATCAGATCATTATCAATCTGGGTACCAACGCCATGCATGCTTTACAGCGTGATGGAGCCATCCTTGAGCTCGCGGTTGAGACGGTCAGCTTTTGCTCCAGAGATATGCAGGGCTATCCTGAATTGGAGCAATGCCAGTATCTCAAAATCATCGTAGCCGACAACGGAACCGGTATAGATTCCAGTATTTTGGATCACATCTTTGATCCTTATTTCACCACCAAAAGTGCCAATGAAGGCACCGGTTTGGGGCTTTCCATCGTGCACAGCATCGTGCAAGCCCATCATGGAGCCATCAGGGTTAGCAGCGAAGCGGGGAAAGGCACCACTTTTACCATCTTCCTGCCGCTTTACACGCCTGACGCGTGGCATCCCGTTGCTACCGAAGAGGAAGAACAAACCGAGATCGGTGGAGAAGAAACCATCATGTTTGTGGACGATGAACCTGCTCTGGTAAACGTCTTCCGGCAGGGTCTGATGCGCCTGGGCTACAAGGTGGAAGGTTTCACCGATCCACGCAAAGCCCACGAACACTTTGTGAAAAACCATGATAAGATCGACCTCGTGGTCACCGACACCACCATGCCCTATATGAGCGGAGTGGATCTGGCCGAAAAAATGCTTGCCATCCGCGATATCCCGGTGATCATCTGCACCGGATTCACTACCCTGATCTCAGTGGAAGACGCTCGCAGCAAGGGCATTCGGGACTTTGTGATGAAGCCCTTCAAGATTCGCGATATTGCCACCCGCATTCGCGAGATACTAAGCGGAAAGGAAGATGATGAGACTGGACATCCTGCTCAATAAACTCTGCCTCACCAAGACCCGTAGCGTGGCTAAGAAAGCCTGCGACAAAGGCTTGCTGCTGGTGAATGGCAAAGCAGCCAAAGCCTCGCAAGAAATCAAAGCCCTTGACCTGATCCATATGAAGCTGTATGGCTTTGCCTGGGAACTGCGCATCACCCAAGTGCCCACCGGCAACGTGGCAAAAAAGGATGCCGGTGATTATTATGAGCTTATCTCCCGGGAAGCCTTGGCCGAAGATTAAGGCATATCTTTCGCGCTTTCTGCTTCTGCTCTGCCTCTGGTGGAGCATTGGTGCTCTACGCGCAGACCAGGAAGTATTCAGTTTCGATAGCTTTTCCGTGCATGCTCAGCAGGAGCTTTCTGTATCAATGCAGAGGATCGCTTTGCTCTTGGATGATCGCATCGCTGAGTTGCAAATGAAAGTGGGCATCTACCCGGCTGAGAAGCCCGACATTTACATCGTGCAGGGAGAAGCCGAATACCAAAAGCTGAGCTTGGGCAAAGCCGAGATTGTGGAGTTTAGCGACGCCTTCTTCAGTTCTTCGGAAAACAGAATCTATATCCGCAGCGGAGAGCAAATCCACCAAAACTATCTCAAGATCCTTCTGCATGAATACATCCATTGGTATCTGGAAGAGCTCTTTACGGATGCTCCGCTGTGGTTCCACGAAGGCATGGCTACCTATCACAGCGGGCAATTGGGCTATGACCGCTATCTGCTCTATATCCGCGAGAGTTTCCTGGGTAAAAAGAGCGATCTGTATCGCATGAGCTACCGCTATCCCACCTCCAGAGAGGATTGGCCAATGTTCTATGTGAGCTCGGCGATGGCGCTACGCTTCATGGAGGAAAAGCATCCTCTGGCCTGGCAGCGCTTTTGGGACACGGTGTCTCAAAGCCATCGGCAAGGGCAGAAAATCCGCTTTAACCAAGCCTTTTTCAGTAGCTACGGCCTTAGTATGTACGACTTTACCTTGCAGTTTGAGCGCTACAGCAAGAGGCAGGGCTATCTTTATCTGATCGTAGCGCTAAACTCTGTGATCTTCCTCTGCCTGCCCTTTGTCATGCTGCTGGTGGCAGCTAAACGCAGGCGCAAAATGCGGGCTTTACCAGAGCTTGAACTGCCGGATGAGCCCTCTGAAAAAGAGGCTGAATCAACCGCTGATGATGAAGAAAAGCCGGAGGCTTTACTTTGAGAGCATCACACGTCGCTGTTCACTGTGATCACCTGCTCTGAAACGCAGAATATAGACTCCACTGGGCAAATTCTGAGCGTTCCACACCTGTCGGTGTTCTCCCGCTGCCTTGGCTGTCCAGGCCCAAGTTTCCACCTTCTGTCCCTTCATATTGAAGATTTCCAGTTCCGCGTCACCGGCTGTTTTGAGTGAGAAGGCAATGTTCAAACTGGGATTGAAGGGATTGGGATAGGGAGCTTTGAGACCGGTTCTGTTCACAGGCGGAGTTCCCTGGCTTTGATTGGCTACGCGTTGGATTTGCACCGGGCCAAACAAGCTCTCACTGCCATCCAGATCAAGGCCCAGGAGCCAGTAAAACAGCAAGTCCGTCAGCAGTGAAAGATCTTGGTCTGTATAGCTGTAATGCATTACGGTAGAGCTGTTTTGAGCAGGAATCAGAGCGCTGGCCAGGGCTGCTGAAGCCAGGTCTGAACTTTCAGACCTATAGATGTAATAGCCCAGCAAGCCGGTTTCGCTCTGCGATGTCCAATTCAGACGGATGGCGTTTTGAGCTGTAACAATGGCAGAGAAGGAGGACAGCTCCACAGGCAGAGTATTGTCGAGAGTATTCACCACACCCAGGGTGTAAAAGCCGCTATATTCGATGGGCTTGATGGGGTTGAAACTAAAGCTCACCGAATTGCCGACAACCGATGGAGCAAGCTCCAGCGGCATGAAGTTCGCGCAGGTGCAACGCCGGAAAAGCAAGCGATACTCGTATCCCGTGGGCACAGTCAGGCTTCCCAATACGCTCAAGTCAAAGATGAAGTCCGAGTTCAAATTGCTACTGGCTACATCCAGATACCACTGCCTGGTCAAGCGCTGGTAGTTGGGATTGTCCACAGGATCAGGATTGTATGTATTGATGGTTCCGCTCAGATTATTGTGCCCGAAGCGGATTCTGGAGTATGCAGTCACAGAGCTTACAGAAAGTGTCATGCCTCCCGACTCTTTTGTGTCGCTTAACCGACTTGGGGGATTAACATAGGCCTCACGGTAGTTTGCATAATGAGAAGGGCCATTGGGATCTATGCGGATCGTAATGCCATACTTAGCTCCCAGATACTCCTCCACTGCCTTGCGCTCGCTTTCAGATAGATAGCGGTTATAGAAGATCAGCTCCGTGAGCCAGCCATTGAATCTGGTGTTGATGCTGCCATCCTGATAGCGACCGATGCTGGCCCCGCTCCACTCACTCAGATGTGCGCTGCGAGGAACAGGAGCATACATACTTAGCCCTCTCATCCCGCTATTGATGTAGGTATCCTTAGCGAGATTGGAATCCGAACTGTGCCTGGCAGTATAGACAAAAGCCGGTTCTGTGACGATGTTATAGGGCGCGACCCAGGTATTGATCTCATTGGTGTATTGATCTGTGGTGAAGGTGGTGTCATGTCGCCAGCCCACATGTAAGTTCTTGTCATTTGAGGCAGCAGTGGTGCCTCCCAGGAAGTAATTGTGGTTGCTGGTAGATCCCGATGCCCCACCGGTTCTTCTTACTACCGCAAAGATGCTGTAGTTGGTATTCACAATGCTGTTGCCGTCTATTTCCAGAAAGTCATCCGTGCTGAAGAGCACTCCCGGCTGCCCATTGATCAGGTTTGCCTTGAAAGTAGGCTGAAACTGAGCTGTTCCTTGCGTGGCATGCCTGTTATTACCGCTCATGTCCGTCCAGGAACTCACAGGATCGTTGTCATTTAGATTGAGTTGCGTGGCATCCAGCCACATTACCAAGCCTGCATCAATATTAGCAGGCCCTGCCGCGTACGTAAGTCCGACAGTCATCGCCAAGACGATGAACATATATATCCTAATCATTTTATACCTCACACTGGTCTAGTGGAACATAGCTTTGGTATTCATGCTCAAAATTGCATTACTGCATTACACCATTAAGCCACGCTTCTACATGATAACTAAGTGTGAAGAATTGGCAAACAGAAAGTTAGAGTTATAGACTGAATATGATTCGACTAATTGTGAGAGGGTGGGAGCTAATAATTGATTTTATGCAAGATAAGGCGGCTTCAGTTGATCTGCACGTTCACCGGGCTCTTGCCCAAGATATTGCCAATATAGTCAGTGGTGTCGCGGGGGATGCTGCTTCTTGTGTCAAAACCTTGCGTGGCATTGCTTTGGGGCATTGCTTCGCTGAGTTCTCGCATGCGGGTTCTCAGGCTATCCGGTCGCGCTGTCTCGTCCTCAGGGCTTACTTCTCTGATCGCCGCACTTTGCTTTCTTTCAAACAGTTGTGGTGTTTTCAACCAGCCTTGACGATGCGCGTTGAGCAGAATCGAGCCCAAGACTGACACAAAGATCACGATGCCGACTGTCCAGAGGAAGTTTGTGGAGAGCATTATCTTCTTTTCTATGAGGTTTTTACGGGGAGTAAATTCTTTTTTCGTATGCTCCGGCATCATGATCCTGAATTCTGCCATTACAGCGCTCACATCCGCTTCCAGATAGCGCGCGTAGTTATAGATCATGGCCTTCACGATACCATATTCTCCGATCTCGAAGAACTTGTTTGCCTCCAGAGCTTTGATCTGATTCTCGGAAAAGCGCAGATCCTGCCAGATAGTATCGTAGCTGATCCCACGCTTGAGCCTCAGTTCCAGGAGGTGCTTGCCTAAGCTTTCCACTCGTAAACCCCTGTAAACGCTTCTGATACACTTCCGCTCAGCAGCAGATCGTCGGTTTCTCTCTGATACGAGATGCCAATCTCACCCCCGGGCACACGCACCAGGACTTCATCCTCCAGTAAGCCTTTTCTGATCCCGGAATACACGGTGCAAGCTGCTCCCGTGCCACAGGCCAGAGTAGCCCCACAGGCATGTTCCCAGATCTTCATCTCGATCTCACGGTCACTGATGACCCTCGCGAAATGGGCATTCACCGGTGCTTTGAAGGCGGAGTGATGCTCCAGATAGGCCCCATATTGCAGCTGCGGATTTGCCTCCAGATCCTCCATCCACACCACAAAATGCGGATTGCCAATATCCAGAAGATCCCCACACAATGGGCTTACTTCCAGATCCTGCTTGAGCAGTTTGGCAGAACCGAGATTGACTTGAATGATCCCCTCTAAGAGCTTGATGGACGCGGCTTTGATCCCGCTGTCCGTCTTGATCTTTAGCGATGTCTTGGACAGATGCTCAGAAACAAGTTTGCTCACGCAACGTAGTGCGCTACCACACATCTCGGCCCTCGAGCCATCGGAATTGTAGATAATCATCTGGGCATCAGCTTCTTCGCTTCTATCCAGGATCACCAACCCATCTGCCCCCACAGAGTAGTGTCTGAGACAGATCCGACGTGCCAATTCCGCAAAAGGAAGCTCGGGCAGTTGAGAGCTGAAGGCATCAAGGATCACAAAGTCATTGCCCTGTGCCTGCATCTTGATGAAGGGAATCAGCACAATAATTCTCCGATCACTTCGGTAAAGCTATACACCCCTTTTTTGCCGGCAATCCATCCGGCAGCAGCAATGGCGCCCATGGCGAAGGTGCTGCGCGAGCGCACAGTGTGGATCAGTTCGATGCTATCTGCCGCGCTGTCAAAGCTTAAGGCATGAGTGCCGGGGATTTGGCCCCCACGGATGCTGGCAAAATGCAGTTCATGGGCTTGCGGTTTGCGTTCAAGCTTGTCATACACCACTTCGCTTTTGCGGCTGCTGTGTTCCAGGATCAATCTGGCAAGTTCGATGGCCGTTCCGGATGGGCTGTCTGCCTTTTGGGCATGGTGTTTTTCCCAGGCCAGAAGGTCATATTCCTCAAAGCGGTCAAAGATCTCCACCGCGCTTTGCAGCACTCTGGAAAAGAGGTTCAGGCCCAGCGAGAAGTTCGCTCCATAGACCATCCCCATGTCCCTTTGCAGAGCCATGTCCCTTAGCCGGGGCAGCTCACTGTTCCAACCGGTAGTACCGATCACGCAGGTCTGCCCAAGCTTGATGAGGGTTTCCAGATTGCTGACCACCACTGAGGGATGGCTAAAGTCTATCGCAACATCAGCAGCGCCAAGGCTCTCTTTCGTGATTTCTGAGTGCAGGTCAGGGCAATTGGGATCGATGATACTCACCACCCGGCAATCCTTTTCCGGAGCCAGTTGCTCGATCATTTTCCCCATTTTCCCATAGCCGATGATGCAGATCTTGGTCATTTATGCCTCGCTGTAACTAAGGATCAGTTCATGGATAAAGTCCGTGCCCAGGCGCAGTTGTTCCAGCTCGATGCATTCATCCACGGTGTGCACATTGTCCATGCCGGTGCCGGTGATAATCACAGGAATCCCGCTTGCGGAGAGGATGTTGGCATCACTGCCACCTCCGCCTTTGTCTGTGGTAAAGGGAATATCCAGCTTGCGCAGGGCTTGTTGGGCTAATTGCACAACCGGAGTGTTTTCGGCAATGCTGAAGGACATATATTCTGAGTTACAGCTATAGTCCAGTCTTGCTCCCTGGCTTTCATAGCGGGCCACCGTGCTGCGAATGGCAGCCTCGATATCCTGACAGACGCGTTCCAGCTTGGCCGGATTGTGGCTGCGCGCTTCGCCTTTGATCATCACTTTGTTGGGCACGATGTTCGTGGCTTCTCCCCCACTGATGATGCCCACATTGCAGGTGGTTTCAAAGTCAATGCGCCCCAAGGGCATAGCGGCGATGGCTTCGGATGCGATGCGGATGGCATTCAGGCCCTTTTCGGGCTCCACTCCGGCGTGGGCTTCCTTGCCGTAAAATACTGCCTTAAAAGAGTTTTGCGAAGGAGCTCCCACGATCAGTTCTCCCACGCGATGCGTATCCAGAGCGTATCCAAAGGCGGACTTCAGCTTGCTTTTGTCGAAGTATTTTGCGCCCAAAAGACCGATCTCCTCGCTGATAGTAAAGAGAATCTCCACCGGTGCGTGAGCTATACCATTGTCTTTGAGACGCTTCAGGGCAATCATGATCTCGGCGATGCCGGATTTGTCGTCCGAGCCCAAAATCGTGGTGCCGTCGGTGACGATTTTGTCGCCCACGATTTTGGCCTTGATCCCCTTGCCGGGGGTGACAGTATCCACGTGAGCACAGAGCAGAAGCGGAGCTTTGTCTATGCTTCCGGGAAAGATGGCGTGCAGGTTTCCGGCGTTCCCTCCGGTTTTTTGGTGGGCATCGTCTTCTTCTACCTCACAGCCAAGTTCTTCAAGATCAAGCTTTAGCGCGTCGATCATGCCGCGTTCATTCTTGGATTCACTATCGATGGCAACCAGCCTCAGGAAATAGCTAATCACGTCGTTTTGCATGAGACTCCTCAATATGATTGTATTTTGGGACACTGTGACAGTCCTGCTTTTTTTGTCAATTCAGATTTTCGCCCTCTCCCTGCCCCGGTCTCGTCCCGGGTTCTTCAGCTCGAGTTTGGCTCTCGCTTACCCCATGATCCCCTCCTACTATGAGGTGAGTATGAGGTAAACAAGTACAAAAAGTAAGCTGAGCAAGCCGGCTTGAGATGGGTGCCCGAGATTCTAACCGCCCTGTAATTTAGCCTTTTAGGACTATGACAAAGCTCTCAGCCTTTGCCTTCCTTGCTTTTTTGCGTTATTGGGATATACTAAATGTAGCTAACATCAAAAACACTTAACCCGTGAGCTGTGCTGAGTTCACTAAAGGAGACAAAATGACAGACCAAATGATCGCCATCATGGACAAGCTGCCCGCTCTCATCATCGGATTTGGGGGCAAATTGCTCGTTGCCATCATTATTTACATCGTAGGGAAAATCATCGCCCGGATGCTTGCCAACGTAATGAAAACTGTATTGTCCAAGGGTAAGATGGATTCCAATGTCGTTCAATTCTTATCGAATCTCATCTACGGCATCTTGTTAATTTTTGTTATTTTAGCGGCAATCGCCCGTTTGGGTGTGCAAACCACATCCTTCATCGCCATCCTCGGTGCGGCAACTTTGGCCATCGGTATGGCTCTGCAAGGCACTTTGGGAAATTTCTCCTCCGGCGTGATGCTGATGATCTTCAAACCCTTCAAGATCGGTGACAGCGTGATTGCCGGTGGAGTAACCGGAACCGTGCATGATATCGGGATTTTTCAGACCATTATCATCCCCAGCGATGGCCGGAAAGTGATGATCCCCAATGGCAAACTGTCAAATGACACCATCACCAACTTCAGCTCTTTGCCTACCCGTAGAGTGGAGATAAACGTAAGCGTGCCGGGCAATTCGGATATTGCTACAGTGCGGGATCTGCTGCGCGCGGTGATGGAAAGTGAAGCGGACGGCCTCAAAGATCCCGCCCCCACCATCGTGATCACCGATGCCAATGCCGGCGCAATCGGCTTTGGCCTCTATCTCCACGTCAAGAGTGCCGATTATGCAAAAGTTCATGCCAGCCTGGTAGAGAAAGTAAAGCTAGCCCTTACCACCAAAGGAATCTGGGCATAAACCCCAACAAGGAGTAATTATGAAAAGATATCTGATCCTAATGATCGCCCTGCTGGTCATTGCCGGCCTGCAAGCAGAAACCTGGAAACTTGATTCAAATATGTCGCTCACCCTGTCCCAAAGCGCTTTCAGCGACTCCTGGGTGGGCACCGAACTGAGCAATATCACCTGGGTGGCAAACTCCACCACGACTGCCGAGAAGCAACTCAAAAGCTGGCTGCAAAACAAGAATACGCTCAAGCTGGCTTTCGGACAAACACACAATCAGAAGACTCGCCTGGACGCGAATATGAATCCCGAAAAGTACTGGGAACATCCGGAGAAATCTACTGATAAGATAGATTTTGAGAGCATGTTTCGCTTCACCACGCAGGGCTGGGTGGATCCCTTCCTCGCCGGACGCTTCGAATCCCAATTTTTGGATCTCTCGCAAGCAGAAACGCGCATCGTGAACCCCATGCTCTTCACAGAGACCGCCGGTATCATCCGCAGCTTCATCGATGAAGAAAACCGTCTCTTTACCACGCGTTTGGGTGCCGCCTTCCGTGAAAAGATTGATCGGGATGTGATGATTTCGCTCACCGAAAAAGAGACCCAAACCACCGTTGATGGCGGTCTGGAAATGGTCTCTGAATACAAGCAGAAGATCCAGATGCCCTTGCAGATGGACTTCCGCAGTCGCCTGCAACTCTATCAGGCTCTCTTCAATTCAAAATCCGACGAGCTCAATGAAGACTGGAAATCCACCGATATGGTTTGGGAAAACGTCCTGACCACAAAGCTTTTTGGCTTGGTGAGCGCTAACCTCATCTTCGAACTGCGTTATGACAAAGAACAAGTGGCTGAATTGCAGTGGAAAGAAATGCTGGGACTGGGTCTTAGCTATACTCTGTTCTAAGCCCTCTTCGACTCGGAGGCATCCTTTGGAGTTAATGCCGCTTTATTTGTACATCCCAGCCTATAAATAAAGCGGCTACAGCTCTGTCCTGAAAAGCCCTATGTCTTTGTGCGGCATTGACTTCAAACAGCGGGACATGGGGAGTATGGAGTGATTTGCATGCTCGCTGCTCGAAGTCGAAAGCGCTGGGTCATCCCCGGCTCCGATGCAAGCTTGAGAGATGAGCGTAGATGGCTTGGCTTCAATGAATTGGGATGGCGCTTACAAACCGAGGAGGCATCCTTTGGAGTTAATGCCGCTTTGATTGTACATTCCAGCCTATAAATAAAGCGGCTAAAGCTCTGTGCGGAAAAGCCCTATGTCTTTGTGCGGCATTGACTTCAAACAGCGGGACATGGGGAATATGGAGTGATTTGCATGCTTGCTGCTCGAAGTCGAAAGCGCTGGGTCATCCCCGGCTCCGATGCAAGCTTGAGAGATGAGCGTAGATGGCTTGGCTTCAATGAATTGGGATGGCGCTTACAACTCCTAGGAGGGGCAATCTCAGGGCTGCTGCAAAAGATCCATGATATAGGGATCGATGAGCCTGTCCAGAGTCCGCGCTCTTCGTTGCAGATTGATCTTTTCTGCGGCGTTTGCGGAACCCCAGATATTGCCGATATAGAAGCTTGATCCTGCTAAAGAGAGAGAAAGCGCAGCGATGGGAAGACCATTGTCCTGAAGTTCCCAAGCAGTCGCGATGATCGCGGCATTCATCAGAAAGGCGGATAGCGCGGTCTGATACATGCCGTTATACGCGTATCCCAAACCGGGAATCACGGCCAGTGAGCCGGCCAGGAAGGGTTTCTTTTGTGGCATCCGGCGTAACTGCTGAAGCGTTTGCGCAAGCTCAGGATTGGCACTACGGGCAATGCTTTCATCTGCCCTATCCCACTGTCCCAGATACATATGACTGATAGACTTTGCCGTTTGAGAGGAGGGATTGTTCATGGCCGCGCTAATAGCGATAAGAAATTGCCGATCTAAGATGTAAGAGTATGTGACCAGGGCATTTGCGGATTCTGTATCCAGCTCCGGTAATGCGCGGAGATAGCTTCTGGTAAGATCCTGTTTGCCGTGAGCAAAAGAGATCGCCACGATCTTCTGCGCGGCAGCCAGAGAATCCTCACGGCTTTGGGCCATGGTGGCACGATACTGCAATTGCTCATAGATGGCCAGTTCCGGGATCGGAGTAGCCAGCCTGAGCTCATCAAACATTCCCCCAAGGGAAGACCAGAGAAACAGGCTAAAGACAGCTGTCAGCAGTAAATAGCGGCCACTAATTCGGGGGATCATAATGAAAATCCCTTTCCCCGATGCTGAGCGTTGGATAGAGCCGGGTATCCATGCCACAACGCATGAGCCGATCCGCGGTCATCAGAATCCCCTTGATCAGGCCGTGGGTGGCAATGCTCTGTTTAGAATAGGCTGAGCAGGATGGAAACATATTGCATCGGTCTCCGTCAATGGGAGATATGATGTTTTCATAGACTTTGAACGCAAAGTCCATGGTAGCGCCAGGATCAGCTTCCTCTTGTGCCTGTTGATGAGCGTGATTCTCCACTGCTGCCAAGGGCATAAATAGCAGGATAACAAGACTTAATGCGCACAGATACAAGTATTTACGGCAAATATCACTCATTACTTGACGAGCCGATACCGGATGCCAGGTAGAACGCGATCCAAGCTGCCCAACCGACTCCGGCGAACACCAGGTTGCGAGTTCTGGCCTTCTTGGTATAAGCCAGTTCATAGCTCATCGCGTAGGTCTCGCCTTTGGTCTCTTCGAGCTCCAGCATCACGTGCGCCGGTGGTTTGGGACTGCTGAGAGCGGCAAAAGCCACTCCAAATATGCCACAAGCTGCGCCACCGCAGATATACAGGGGGTTACCCTTGGCATCTCTCTCACCATCGGCTTTGCCTTGAGCTTTGGTATATTCACTTTTTACGGCTTCAGGCTCCGGGAACAGCTCTTCAGGGCTGGTCTGACTAAACAAAAAGCTTACGGGAAGCAGCAGGATCAATATGATCGCGACCGCTTTTTCAATCATGTGATTCAGCATTTTCGCCTCCAGATATATTTGAGAAACCGCTTAGCCGGAATCAATATTATTGTCAAGCAGAATCTAGCTTAGCGTAACTTAAATACAGCCGTGAGGGTTACGCTGATGCTCTTGTTTCTGGTACCGGTGTTATAGATCCCATAATCTGATACATCAGTGGAATAGGGCTCGGTGATCTGAAACACTCCGGCACGGGCTTCCTGCATCTTACCCAGCTTGGTTTTGGCCGATCCTGAAATCTCGGTGGCTCTGGCCAAGGCATCTTTGGTGGCATCCGAGAGCAGCTGTTGCTTCAGCTCCGGCAATTGGGTATAGAGGTATTCCAGATGTGAGTTATTCAGCACCATGCCCCGATCCGCGATGAAATTTGGATCCAGAGAGAGCTCACCGATCTTATCCAGATTCTTGGAAATGATGGTGATGCCTTGATTCAGAGTATATCCGGTCATATTCCCATAGTTGTCGTGGCGGGTATAGCTGGTGACGGGTTGCACGGTCTGGTCGCTTTCGGGGATTCCTTGCTGCACGAGATAGGCCTGGAAGGCTTTGAGATCATTGCTCATGGCCTTGTAACCACTGCCGAGTTCTGTGCTTCCCACGTTTTTCTGAAAACTGACGTTCCATTTAACGAGGTCGGATTCGAAGAGTTTGCTGGCATAGCCTACCACGCGCAGGCTGGTGGAGGCTTGACGGCTCTGCCAGAAGAACAGACCGAAGATGCTGATGCCGATGATAAAGGCGATGCCCAGCACAGCCCATTGATTTTTGGATTCTTTCATCCAGATCAGTACTCCCAATACGGCCAGTACCAGTAAGAGGATCACGTAGTATGGCATTTCTTATCTCCTTGTATATATTGTGTTTAGATTACAATAAACCCCAGCGTCGGCGCAAAAAGAGCTCCACGCAAAAGATCAGGATGAAGAGGCTGATGACGTACCACTTGCGATATAGGGCAAATTCATTCCGCTCAATGCGTTCGGAGCTTTGCGCGGGGATGGGGCTGAAGAATTCTGCGTCATAGATCATTCTGCCACGGCTTTCGCTGCTGATGTATTGCAAAAGGGGCAGGTTGAAGTCAAAATCACGGTCTTCCACCTGTTGCGCGTCGATGCTGAAACGGCCACTGCTCTTGTTTCCACCTTCACTGATCTCAAAGCGATACTCTCCGGGTTCTGTGAGCCTGCTCACAAAGCTGTATTCGCTGCCATCACGGGTCATAAAGTCCTTGGCAACTTCCTTGCCTTCAGCATTCAGGATCAGGATTTGCGGATTACCATCCAGGCTTTCGGAGCGGATGTCGTCTTCGGCTCTAAGGCGGATGCGAATCTCTTCCCCACCCAGATAACTGCTTTTGTAGATGGCGGAAAATGAGCCCAAGGCCTTGTTGCTCAGCCAGGTGAGGCTGTTTACGATCATCTTTTGATAGCTGCTTTCCGGGCTTTGCATCTGCCAGCGCCAGAGATTGAGGAAGCTTAGGCCCAAGGCCCGGGACTTCCCGTTTTGGGACACCACAATGGCCGGGGATTTCTGTGGATTGTTCATCGTGGCCAAAACCTCAGTATTCTGCGCGGCAGTTACGTAGTAATAATCCAAAGGAGGCAGTTTGGAGACTTCGGTGATCAATTCGCTGAGCATGGGATACTGGTTGGCAGTGCTGTTCAGGGTCACAAATCCCTGATATGTACTGATGATATTGGAGCGGTTGATGGGCAAGAGAGCGGAGAGCTCTGTGGGCGGTAAACCCTGGAACAGGATGCCTGTACCGCGCTCAATGGCTCTACGGATAAAGGCCTGGGTAGCGCTGTCCGGTCTCAGATTGCCGTTGTTGATCAGCACGATCACAGCTGGATTGGGCGCGCCATCCATTGTGGCTGGGCTTTCGCCCCGGAATAGCCTTCCCTCACGAATCTGGTAGGCTGAGCTGTCCCAGCGCGGATTGGTGGCGATGGCATCGATGATGAACTTATTGTCCCACGCCGGAGAATCCGAAAACACCATAATGTGTTCTTTCTCAGAAAGCACTTCGATAGCTCCTGGCAGGCTGTTATTGCCCAGGCGCTGCTCTTTTTCCAGAGGCTGGATCTCCACGCGATAGCGGTAGAAACCGGTGTTGCCAAAGCGGTGCGTGAAATCCACATTTGCTTCAGTATCCGGGCTCAGCTGCACAGACTGACTGCCGATGCGGCTATCGCCAAGATAGAGATTGATCGCAGCTGGGCCTTCATAGCCGGTGGCTTTGGCTCGCACCCGAAACACGCTGGCTTCATTGCGGTAGGCATAGCGATTGGCGTTTACGGATACTATCTCCAGATCAGGAATTACCCGGATGGTGGAATCGGCCAAAGCGTGGATGGGAACTCCCAAACGGCTGATGATCCCATATTCTTCATCCCGTAACCAACCGTCGGAAGCCAGAACGATCGCCTGATAGTCACTCAGCTTTTCTTTCTCGCTGAGTTCACGCAAGGCTTTGGCCAAAAGGCTATTATCGTCTGCACCTTCCAGTCCGTTGGCAAAGCTATGGCTGATCACCTTGTAGCCGGCATCCTTGTATCTCTTTATCAGGGTGTCAGCCATCCCCTTCAAGAAGTCCGTTTTACTACGTCCATCGCGCGTAAGCACCATCGAGCGTGAGCTATCCTGCAAGAACAGCACTTTGGGTGCATCGCGATGGCGCAGAGTGAAATAGAGAATGGGACTGAGCAAGATCATAAACAGGATGAAGAGCATCACAAAACGGAGAGAAGCCAGCAGGATTCTGCGCTGTCCGGACAGCTCCGGTTGGGTGCGATGGTAGTAATACACGGATAGCAAGAGAGCAAATACAAGGGCGATGAAGTATTGCATCAGAACCAAAATCTCAGACTGGTGGCCAAAGAAACTCCTTTGGACTTGTATCCCGGAAGGATACTATTGTAAGTTTGAACAGCAATGGCCAACTCATGTAGCTTGCTGTGGATGCCGATGGAATAAGAAGTTTTGAGCGGTGAAACGCTATTGGGGAAAGCGATGCCAAAGCTAAGCGGAAGAAAGGGCACGGGAGAAATACCTGCGGCACAGGATAAACGTCCTCTGGAACTGGTGACAGCGGACTCTTCAAAGCCCTGAACCCAATCTGCCGAAACATCCATGAAACCGAGGTCATATTTGGCCGCCAGCCTCAGTTCCGGAAGCAAAGCTGTGCTATAGGCTGAGATCTCTTCCGTGCTCTGGCTTTGAGTGTAGAAATCGTCCTGAATGCTTGCCGCAAAGAGGCTGTCGATGGTTATGTGATAGCTGCGTTCTTCATTGGTGCCCAGCCACCTGATGCCGCCAAAGAGATTATCCACCGTGAGCCCTGCTTCCAAACCCGGCATAAGCTCGCTATACAGTCCCAGCATGGATTTGAAGCCGGTACCGAAGGTGGAGCTGCGCAAGACCATTTCCTGACGCGCGCTGGTTCCCCCATCTTCATCGGTGGAGAGCGATGCGCTAAAGTGTTCTGTGCTCAGATTGGCCAAACCGACCAACAGGCTCACGGAAAATCCGGCTTTGATCTCCGGCATGCCATCGGGCAGAAAAGGCACGCTGAAATCCCCAGCGCCATAGCTGAGGTCGGAATAAGCCAGGGCTGACACATTGTTCGAGGCCTTACTAAAGCTGTAACTATCAAGGATGTTGCCATACAAGGCCAAGCGCAAAATGTCTTCCTGCGCTTCAGCTTTGGCAAAAAAGCGGGTGGAACTGGACAGGGCAGTATTACCGATGGTAAAGCCAAAATGGCTGATGGAGGCCTCGGAGCTTGCGCTTAGTTTGCCTTTCACATCGCGCAGCAGACGTTCTTTGTCTGCCACATGAAGAGTATCACGCGTCACAAAATAGTTATAGGTATCCAGATCCAAAGCGTTGTTTGATGCCGTGATGGCAGAATTCACCCCCGGTAGCCAGAGATCCGTAAAGGAGGAAACCTTCAAGCGCGCGGGATTCCAGTAGTTAGCCTCTACTCCTTGAGAGCGTAACATGTAGCTATCAGCGAAGAAGATGGATTTGGCAGTGGGCATAGCAAGCATCAGGCTCAGGCCCAAGCCAAACAGAGCAAGAATCAATAGCTTTTTCATCTCATTCCTCCACTCTGATCTTGGCTGTAATGCTGCCTTTGAGGGCGATGAAGTCCGAGGTAGTGGCTGTAATCACCACTTCGCCATTGGACTCCATGAAGCTGAAGACCCATTTGAGATAGACTTCAGAATCAGCAAAGAAGAGCAATTGATTGCGATTCAGCGAGATGTCCGGCAGCTGTACCCAAGGCGCGTTGTGCGATCCGATCGGGATTGCCGCGCTCTTCACAAAGGCATAAGTATCAGGATTTGAGGGATCTATGTCCGCGGTGGAGCCTAAGTATGCAAAGGCCTGACCTCCGATGGGAATGGTATTCTTCACCTGCATCTCCAGCCCCGCGTCCATCAGGTTTTTGGTGATATACTCCCGATTATCCTCGGAAATATCGATCTTGATCGCGTTTTGCATCTCGATGGGATATTCATGTACCCCAAAACGGAAGGGTGCTTCGATGATATAATCCGCAGTAATCTCGTCATTGACGTTCAAAAAGCCGATCCCGGAGGAATCATCGATCAAAAACTTGGCCTGCACGAGCTCGATGTGATGGGGCATGATCTGCATCAGATCACTGATATTCTCGTGAATAACAATGCTTTTGATCCCCGGGCCATTCGCCACCGCAGCAGGAATGATATAGTTTTGACCGCTTTCATCCAGAATCTGAACCCGAACCACCTGATCATCGCGTCGAGCTTCGAACCATCCTGAAAACTCGCAGCTGAAGCCCAGTTCATTGATCAGATTGATGACGATGTTGGCCTCGCTGAGCGTGATGGCATTATCGATGCCATAGGGATAAGCCACATCCAGGCTTGCGGCAGGATCAGCAGCCTCGAGCACCATGTGAGAGATATGCCCCTCAAAATAGCTAAACTCAAGCCTGTTCTGCATCTGCAGACTGATGTTCGCTATCTGGCTACCATCCGGATGAGCTCCTGCGGCAAAGATGGTCACGCGGATCGAATCCAGGATTTCGCCACTGCCCTCTGTCCCAATCCGATAGCCATTGAGATCCGCTGCTTCCCACTCCGAGCCGGAATAACTAAGTTGCAACAAATCTCCGGTGGCATCCCGGATATCCGGAAAACTAATGACAATTGCCTCCACTTCAGCGCTCACAGAAGAGAAGCGATAGCGCAACTGACCTGCTCGTAATTCCCCATAACTGAGCTGTACCTTATTGTCGCTATCTTGCAGGGGTATCATCACTTGCGGGTTGTCCCCCATCAGGATCGGAACATTGGAGATATCCACATCGGGAGTCATACCCACAGAGAAGATCTCCTCTGTGCTCAGCTCTCCGGTATTGATGATTTGCAAGATGTCGTTTTGATCCGTGACGATGTGCACGCTGTCCACCAAATCGGACACGTAGTAATGCTCGTTGATCAAAGGAATCCTAAAATCCACATCCCACACGGGCAGTGAAAACTCCTTGATCTCACAAGCGCTGATGAGCAGCAACACACACAAGAAACTAAGCATCAGATACTTCATGGTTCCTTCCTTCGGGATTCTGAATCGAAAACCCCTTGTCTTAAGGTGCAATATTCATGCCCAATCATATTCTTTTTTTCATCCCTGATCCAACACCCGGCATCCGTGAGCACGCAGCAATTGTCGCTCTGACGCATCCAGTTTCTCCCGTTTATCAGGATGCTTGCGCAGTTCCCTGATCAGGATTTCCTGTTTCACCAATTCCCCAAAGGAGGGATGATATGGCCCGGCCAAGACCTCTGTGGGATCGATATTGGAGGGCAGGCCATACTTGATGATCTTCACGCGGGTCAAGCGACAGAGCTCATAGTAATCGGCACATATGCTGATCGCTTCCGTCAGGCTCAAGGGCTGATATTCTCCCTTTTGATAGAGCTCAGCCAATGGTGTGCCCTTGATCACCACCAGGGGATAAAGCCTCAGGAATTGCGGTTTCACCAGGTTCAGCATTACATTATTCAGGATAGCGCTTTCTTCGGAAGCTCCGGGTAAGCCCGGCATCAGTTGCAAGCCCAGCTTGAAGCCTGCCATCTTGATCATCATGCACGCTTTGTAAGCCTGATCTGCACTGTAGCCCCGACCACTTGCCTTCAACACCTGGTCATGCCAATCCTGAATCCCCAGCTCAATGGTGCGCACCCTGAACTTCTTGCAATGCTTGAGGATAGCTTTGTCAATAAACAAGGGATGCGTGGAGACGCGGATGCTCGTTTGTGCGTCTACTACGGCCATGACCGCGCTCAGGATGTGCTCCCTTTCGCTTTCAGGCAGAGCGGTGAAGCTCCCGCCATAGAAGGCGATCTCTTTGTCCAAATCAGGATTACGCCGAATAAAAGCCTGCACCTGAACCAGAGCATCATCAAGATCAAAGGCAGAGGCTCCGCTGATCTTGCTCTGATCGCAATAGATACAGCGGCCGGGACAGCCCTGCATCGGGATAAAGAGAGGATAGATCAGACTTTTATCCGGCTTGTTCATTTATTCAGGTTTGGCGATCTTCATCGGACGCGCGATATAGCTGGTGTGCAAAAGCTTCTTGGCCTTTTCGCTATTGGGAGCGCCCAGATATTCTTTATAGAGGTTTTGGATGGATTCATTGTTGTGAGATTCCCGGCGCACGCAGCCTTCATCTTCCTTGTACAGGCCTTTGGCACGAGCCATGCGCACCCTGTTTGTGGAGCGATAAGGTTGTCCGCCACCACCCACGCAGCCACCGGTGCAAGCCATCACTTCCACAAAGTGATAGGGAGGCTCTTTGCCGGCCTCTTTAGCCTCGCGAATCTCGTTCATGAGCTTGCTTACATTCCCCAATCCGGAGGCTACTCCGATGCGGATTTCTTTGCCCAAGATCTCGATCTTGCCTTTCTTGATGCCCTTGCCGCCACGCACAAAGTCAATCTTGGGATCCGGCAATTCACTGCCTGTAGCCAGGAAATATGCCGTTCTCAAGGCTGCTTCCATCACGCCACCGGTAGCTCCGAAGATCGTTCCGGCTCCGCTGTATTCACCCAAAGGATTATCCGCCACGCCATCTTCCAGCTTGGCCAGGTCAATGCCACGGGTCTTCAGCATGCGCGCCAGTTCCCGCGTGGTGATCGTGAGATCCACATCCTTGTGCCCCGAAGCATACATGTCGTCCATACGCACAATCTCATATTTCTTTGCCGTGCATGGCATTACCGATACCAGGAAGATTTTGTCCGGATCAATCCCCAGCTTCTCTGCCCAATAGGTTTTGACCATTGTCCCCACCATCTGATGCGGACTCTTGGAGGAAGAGAACTGCGGGATGAGATCGCTGTGAAACTTCTCCAAAAAGTCCACCCAGGATGGGCAGCAGGTAGTGATCAGCGGGAACTTTTCGGGATGCTCTTTGAAGAGATGCACAAATTCGGATGCTTCTTCCATGATTGTGAGATCTGCTCCGAAATTGGTGTCAAACACATATTTAAAACCCAATTCGCGCAGAGCGGTGTACATCTTGCCTTTCACGTTGGTGCCGGGTTTGAGGCCAAATTCCTCTCCCAAAGCCACTCTGACAGCAGGCGCTTCCTGAGCTACCAAAACCAGGTCAGGATTATCCAGCGCGGCCCACAGCTCATCCGAATCATCTGTTTCATAAATGGCTGCCACCGGGCAGTGCGCGCTGCATTGACCGCATTTCACGCATTCGCTGTCTTCCAAAAGACGACCAAAAGTTGGCCCCACAAAGGTCTCGAAACCGCGATCGCTATTTTCCAGAGCGTGCACGTCCTGAATCTCGTTGCACACATAGGTGCAACGGCCACAACTGACGCAATAGGAAGGATCCAGCGTGATCGAAAGCGAGGATTCATCACGCCCTTTGTATTTACGGCGTACTTTCTTCAGATGCATGTGGCGGATCGCCAGTTCCTGCGCCAGATCCTGCAATTCGCAGCGACCGTTTTTGATGCACTCCGGGCAGTTATTGGGATGATTGGAGAGGATGATCTCCAAAGCTTCACGCCGTAAATCCAACAGCTTTTTGCCGGTGGTCTGGATCTGCATGCCATCTTCGCAAGGAGTGGAGCAGGCGCGCACCGCCTTGCCGTTTATTTCCACCATGCACACTCCGCAATTGCCAAAAGCGGGCAGATCTTCGTGATAACAAAGATGCGGTACCTTGTATCCGGCCTTGGTGCAGGCATGCAAGACCTTGGTATTCTTCAGCACTTTCGTGGCTTTACCATTGATATAGACTGTGATCATATTCTCTCCCAAGCAGGATTTTATCTTAAATACCACTCTCGGAAGCATTGCGTATTGTGTCAAGCATTGCGTGAGGGGGAGGAGTTTTAGGGTTTTAGAGTTTTAGGGTTTTAGGGTTTCTGCCACCTTCAACCTTCAACCTTCAACCTTCAACCTTCAACCTGCCACCTATTTCAGCTCCGCTTTACCTCATGTTCTTCTCATCTCATGAAGAAACTATGAGGTAAACCCAGGCTAAAGAGGAGCAAAAAAACCCGGATTCCAATCACTATGGAATCCGGGGCTTTGTTCACAGATTCAGGCTAAAGCGGTTCTGGCCTCATTCGTTGGCTGGAACAGCAGATTTATCAGGCACCATCACTACGGTGAGTTTGCTTTTGTCAAATTTCAGATAGTCCTGGGCCGCTTTGGTGATCATCTTGCGATCAATCCTGGCATAGCGAGCGGGATGATCCAGGAATGAATCCAGCTTCACCGGGCTGAATTTGTTCTCGGTCATGCGGGAAAGCCAATAGCGGTTTTGGGCGATGCTTTCTTCATAGCGTTTTTCGAGCACGGCTTTGCTGGAAACGATGTAGCGTTCGTCAAAGGTGCCGGCGCGCATGCTGTCGATGGTGGCAAAGATGGCGGTATTCAGCTCATCCACCCGCTCCGGTGAGCAGCTCATCCAGATGGTCACCATGAACTGGGGTTTGGGGTGATCGATGTATTGTGGCCAGGCTTGAATGGCATAGACACCGCTCATCCGCTCCCGGATGTTTTCGCGCAGCTTCTCATTGAGCACCATGATCATGGCACTCATGGCCACTTTGTTGTCGTCATTCTCCTTGAAGGTGTCGGTGGTAGCGTGGCCCACATAAGCGCTTTCGCTGCTGCCTTTGGCAAAGCGAACTTCCTGTCTTCCGGAGAAGGGACGGATTCCGGCATCGGTGATCCTGGTTTTTCTGCCTTTAGTGGGCAGATTGGCCAGATAGATCTTGCAATACTCTTCCAGGATGGCTTCATCAAAGTTTCCCACGAAGAAGAAGGTGAATCCTGTGTAGTCACCAAAACGCTGTTGATAGAGGCTTTGCAAGTTCTCGATGCGCATCCGGTTCAGATGCCCTACTCTTAGTGGCGCGTACATGGGATGGCCGGCATAAAGCAGGGTCTGCAAAGAATCAGAGAATACGCTTTCGGGGTTATTTTCGGCATTTTCCAGCCAGGGCTTCATGCGTCCGATGAAGGCTGCCAGGCTCTTTTGCTCAAAACGGGCATTGGTGGCATTTTGATAGATCAATTGGAATAAGGTCTCCAAATCTCGGGGTGAAGCCGAGCCGTTGAAGGTGTCATAATAGGTCTCCAAGCCCAAATTCACTCTGGCAATTTTCCCGGCCAGCATGCGGGTGAGTGCGTTGTTATCAAAATCCCCCACACCGCTGCCATCGAGGTAAGACCCCAAAAGCTGGGCATTGTGAGCTTCCGATATGGGATGTCCGCTGTAACCACCGGGGCGCTTGGCTCCGAAGAGCACTTCATCGGCCTTAAAAGCAGTCTTTTTGCTGACAACAGTCACTCCGTTGGAAAGTGCCCATTCTTGGATGCCGCTGTCTTTATGGACTTTACGCTTGGTAATGCGTCCGGCTTCGGGGATCACCTCCATCAAGGGTTCGGTAACTTCGGTATCCTCATAAGGGCTAATCTGAGCAGCATTTACTAAGGCATAGACGCCTAAGAGTTCTGCTTCAGTGGGATGGATCATCCCATCTTTATCGAAGGCGGCATAGGATATGGTGAGGTTATCCTCTGTAATAAGATCATCCACCAAAGCATTGATATTTGCGAGCTGCACTCCATCCAGCAGTTGCTGAGCGAGCATCAGGGTGTGTTCCGGGCTCATGCGCACGTCACCTCTCATCATGGTGCCAAAGAATTGCCACACCAAAGAGCTGGATTCCTGCGTGCTCTTTTGCTCGACGGCGGCTTCCAGTCTTCTGATATAGTTGATCTTAGCACGTTCAAATTCACCGGGCACAAAGCCATGTTGGCGCACGCGTTCAGCTTCAGTCATCAGCACATTCAGCGCGGAAAGGTTTTTCCCCTCGCCTGTGTATGCCGTCAGGTTGGTTTGCGCGAGGCCTTTGAGCATGGTGCCGGAACTGCCGTAAGCAAAGCTGAAAGGAGGGTCTTCATCCTGAGTCAGCTCTTGCAGACGGGCATTGAGCATGGTGAAAAACATCTGTTGATGCAGGTTTTGGAAAAAATCCCCCACCGTCTGGTTGCGAGTGTGTTCACTCGTCCAGGAAGCGCTGATGGTGGAATATGAGAATTCCGGATCCGTGGCCACCACAGCGCGGGGTTCAGGATGATCCGGAACTGAGAAGATCTCTCTGGGACGGGGATTTTCTCGCGCGGGAATCACCGCGAAGTATTGCTCGATTAAACGTAAAGCCTCGGCTTTGGGCATATCCCCGATCACCAGCACCGTTTGCAAGTCAGGACGATACCAGTCATGGTAAAAGCGCACAATCTCATCCCGGCCAAAGGTGGTAAGCGATTCATAGGTACCGATAGGCATGCGGTCGGCATAGCGGCTACCGGCAAAAGTAACCTTGTTTGTGATATCTCTGATGCGGGAATTTGCATCCTGTCCCATGCGCCATTCTTCGATGATCACTCCGCGTTCGCGTTCAAGCTCATCGGGATCAAAAGTAACCTGATATGCCATATCAGAGAGGATCTGAAAGCCCTTTTGCAAATGCTCGGGATTATCGGTGGGCACTTTGAGCTGATACATAGTAAAGTCAAAGCTGGTCATGGCATTCAGACCATTGGCAAAACCCATACCGATGGAGGCGAGGTAGTCCACCACTTCGCTTTTAGCAAAATTCTTGGTGCCATTAAAGGCCATGTGTTCAGTGAAGTGGGCCAGGCCGAGTTGATCGTCATCTTCCAACACGCTGCCCGCGTCCACCCAGAGGCGCAATTCCACACGATTGGCGGGTTTGGCGTTTTCGACGATGTAATATTTTAGGCCGTTTTCCAGAGTGCCATGCAGGATATCCGGATCGGTTGCCAGCGGCATTTCTGCCAGTTGAGGGGGCAATTGCGCGCTCAGGATGCTGAACGCGACGAAGAGTAAGACAAGCCAATAGACCTTCATAATAGGGTCTCCTTTTGCATTGTATTAGGGCGCAGGATTGATGGTAACCAGGAATTGCTCATCAATGGCCAGCACTGTTTCCGGCCCGCCATAGGTGAGCGATTCACCATTTTCCATCATCACGTGCACTTTGTAGTAAAAAGTGTTGGTGGGAGTGGCGTAATCTACGCGTTGCCAGGCGCTTTGGCCGGTGGCGATATTGGAGAGAGTGCCAACGCGATATTGATAGTTATTCTTATGCTGCCAGATCTCGGCATAAGCAATGCTTGCCGAACGGTTGTTGACGATCTTCACCGAAGCGCGGTTGGGAGCAAGAAAGGCATTCAGAGTTTTGCCGGCTTTGATGGTGACCATGGTGGAATCCGTGAAGCCCTCTTCGTAATCGTCATAAAGGGAATAGGTCTCTCCAAATACTTTCACCTTCACTTTGCGTTTCACTTCGCCGGTGAGGAAGCTTTGGGAATCGGTATCAATGGAAAAAGTGTGGGATTCACCCGCCGCAATCTCCAGGATGTCGGCATTATCCACAGAAGTCCACACCGGAAATGATGTGCGATTGTGCATCACAAACTTCCCTCCGGATTCACAGGCACTCAGGATAAGCAGCAACACAATCGCTGTGGCCAAAATGCAGAGTTTTCTCATAAGGCAACCTCTCTACTCTATTTGATGCCAGCATAAAGTACAGGCATTCAGATGTCAAGCAAAATCGGGATTATGGCCATGGGGGCTTGACAAACGAACACGCTTTACCCCGAACAAATGCACCGGTCTATCAAATGGAAACTCCTTCGGGGCTTTTCAAGGTAATGGCATCTCTATTAAGATAAGCATAACTATTGGGTTTGTCAATACTCTGAGAAAGCCCGGGAACTCCCCGGGCTTTCACCTACGGATAATTTGTACTATTTAAGAAGCAAACACTTCTTTACCTGAGTATTCTTGCCAGCTTTTAACTGATAGAAATATACTCCACTCGCGACCGCTCGTCCAGAGCTGTCTTTTCCATCCCAAACTACGACATGATATCCTTTATCCAGCATTTCGTTCTTGATCACATTAACAATCTGCCCCTTAATGTTGAATATTGATAATTGTGTGTTGATTCTTTCAGGTATGAAGAATGATATCGTAGTACTTGGATTGAAGGGATTGGGATAGTTTTGTATTAGTATCGCTTGCTCAGCAGGTGGGACGCCTAAACCATATCTCCCTCCTCTGACATTAACAGCTTCATGTCATTTCACAAACAATATCTTACTGCTTGCCTTATATTTGCCTGCTTCAACCACAGCAAAATAGATACCTCCGCTTACCTGTCTTCCTGTATCATCTCTACCATCCCAGTGGAAGGTGTGATCACCTGATGATTGTGAGCTATTTCCATAACTTCGAATAATTTGGCCTTTGATGTTATAGATATTGAGTCCATGTATCCCCAGTTCAGATGCTTTGACTGAGATCGTGCTTTTATCAGAAAAAGGATTAGGATAGCATGAAATAGCCATTTGAGGTTGCGGAATTGTAGGATCGGTTACAGATGTCCCATCTGAAATGGTGTAAACAATTTTGGGAGAACGTGGTAACTGAGGATTACTATATGATGCATACACGATGTAGTCATCTCTGTTGTCCCAATCGGAGAAGCCATCCAAATAGATGCGAAATTGGGTAAGTGACCTATTTGCAGCAAAGTCTATCAATAAGCAATCGGTTACGTCATGACTTAGCCAACTTGGGGGAAGAAGTGTCTCATGATTAAAGAAAGTATAGGTACCATATATAGATGAGGGTATTACATCATTAGAGTTGAAAGTATCCCCGTAATCAATATGCTCCAAAACTCCATCCGGATAAATCGTTGTATTCCCATAATCGAAGATTGGGTAACTTCCGTTGCTGTTTCCACTCCAAGATTGGATATTAATCCATAATGATGCAGTCAGTATTTTATATCCAACAGGAATGATCGGTAGCTCAAAGGAAAGATAGCCAATGCTGGCAAATCGAACCATCCAGCCCCAATCGTAATAATCTCCAATATATGTATGCCCCTCCTGCCAATTTGCATCGACGGTGAAGTAGTTTTGCTGATAGTAGATCGATCCGCTGAGTTGGTCAACCGCATATAGCGAATCTACTATTTCATGTTTGGGATTGCCCAGTTTAGCTGTGAATGGATCAGCTCCGGCAAATAGCATACTCACAAACATGAGTAATGCGAGAGAACAAATCAATTTCGTTTTCATGGTTCCTATCCTATTTGATGTTAGTTGGGTGAAGCAAATCTATACTCAATGCTGTGCCATTATACAAAACTATGCTGGACACAAAATCACCTATTCATCGAGGTTCTGCGTAACATCAAGTATATTGTTATCACTTTGATTTCAGTGTTGCAGTATCATATATTTTGTCAAGGGTTTTATCATAAGAGGCATCCCCCCATTTTTTACAAACACCATTGGATCCACATTTGTCCAGAGTTGTCGCAGCGCGGTTTTCGCTTATTGGTCACATGTTTCAGTATCCTGTGGATATTGATAGCCATATTTTTCTCCCGTCTTGATTTGGGTTTGTGATTGATTTCAAATCAATGCTACAGGCGATTATATGCAACACTTTTCTTAGTAGTGGGGATTCTACTGCATTAATTGGGTTTAAGTCCCAGCGGGACGGTATTTTAGATAGCATGATCATGTCCGAAGGACCGTGCAGAGTCCCATCGGGACGGCATTTCAGATAACATGATTGACCTCTGTTTCCAATCTGAAATGCCGTCCCTACAGGACTCTATGGCTTGTCGTAATGCGCATGCTATCTGAAATGCCGTTCCTACGGAACTCACATGGTCATCAAGCACTGGCGTGCTAGCTATATTGCCATCCCCATGTGATTTACATATCTGTGTTCACCAATCATCACCTTATCGCGAGTAAAAATGTCCAAACTCCAGTAAGCAGTTGGTGCTGCTTCTGCCAAGCAGGAGCTTGGCAGCCCAGAGGCTTCGTAGCTTTGGAAAGCTACGTTACGCACTGCAACCAGTGCCACCTACAACCTGCAACCTGCAACCTGCAACCTGCGTCTTGCACTTCGATAAAATAAATCCGGATTTGTCCAGTGATTGTCCAGTTAAAGAATAATGTGGAGCATCGTCGCAGGTTTTTGCATAAGCGACGGGGCGAAGCTGTATTCATTCCTCTGGGCTTTCAGGTAAACAGGGATTATTGTTCCGATGAATCCTGCACTTCTTTCAGCTTGTCTTTGACGATATCGATGAATATCTGCGCTTTGCACTGTTCAAAAAGCATGCAGGCTTCATGCAGGAGCTCGATTGCGGCATCCTTTTTTCCGGCATTGAGATAGAGCATTGCACGGTTGTAGAATGCTCTACCTTTCCCATCCAGATCGCCTACCTCACTGAGGATTTCCGCTTGCTTGAGATATAGCTCTTCGGCAGCAGCAAAATTCCCACGCGTGTTGGCGATATTGGCCAGATTGCCGATCGAGTGGGCAATGCCTTCATTATCTTTCAGTTCATGTTGCAGTTTGAGATTGGCATTGTAGATTGCTTCGGCTTCATCCAGTTCATCCTTGCGAAAATGGATATCGCCCATGGCATCGTAGCAAAAGGTTTTGCCCAGCATATCCCCGATGGCATCTGAGAGCGCGAGGGCTTTTTCCATGTATTCCAGAGCTTCATCAAAAAGGTCTTGGTAGTAATATGCTTCACCGATGTTGTAAGTAGCGGTGCTTTGTTGTACGATGTTGCCGATGGCCTCGGCAGTGCTTAGGCTTTTCAGATACATCTGGATGGCGGCATCGATCTCGCCTTCATTGCGCAGCAGAGTGCCCAGATCCAGGATGGCTTTGCTGTAACCATTACGGTCTCCCAAACGCTCACAGATGGCCAGAGCAAGCTCATAGTAATGACGGGCCTGCGCTTTGTCGCCCTGGCGTGAGGCCACCACTCCCAAACCGCTGAAGGCAATGCGCAGATGGATCTGATCCTGGCTATGTTCTGCTTGAGCACGAAGCTTTTGGTAGTATTCTGCCGCTTTCGTGTATTCACTGCGGTTGAGGTGCATCAGCGCCATGGTCGTGTAAAAATCACCCTTCAGCTTGGCATCAGAGCTGTCTGCCACCGCGATCCGCATAGCTTCGGCTTCCGCCATAAACTCATCCAAGCGATTGAGAGCATTCAGAGCGTCCATATAGCGCAGGCGGATGCTATCCTTGAAAGAGCTTTTTTGGATGAGCGGCAGAATATCCGGGACATAATTCACCACGTCATGATTCATGCCCTTCAGAGTGAGAATTCGCACTTTCTGCAGGTAGTAATCATCGCTTAAGTGCATAGAGTGACTCTGTTCCAGAGCTGAGATCAGTTCCCAGGCGGTGTTAGCATCGCCCTGATTGACGCAGTTTTTGATCATTGCCAGGCGGATGTGATAGCCTTGCAGGGAATCCCGGCAGAAGCTTATAGCTTTCTCATAGTAATAGTTACTCTCCGGATATGCAGCCAGACGGGCAGTCTTTTCTCCTGATAGAATGGCGTATTGCAGAGCCTTGACTTCCGCTCCGGCGTAAATGTAGTGGTTGGCGATCAGTTCCAGATAGGGATTGATGTTGCGGGCGTATTTCTCTTCGTAAAACTGCCCGATCTTTTCGTGCAGGTTGCGTTTTTCACTCATCAGGATGGTGCGATAGATGGCGTCGCGCATGAGATGGTTGTTGAACACGTATTCGATGCCGGGATTGAAGGTCTTTTTCCCGATGATCCGGCTATTGCTAAGGCTTTGGATGATCTCCTGATAATCACTGTTGATATGAGCCTGGGACACCACGTTCAGCTCATCCAGGGCAAAGGCTTTGCCGATGATGGAGGCGATCTTCAGCATCTTCTGGGCTTCGGAATCCAGGTTTTCATACTCGTTGATCAAGAGGTTTTCGATGGTGCCGGAGATGATGCCTTCTTTTTCCAGGCGTTTGAGATCGGATTCGGCAAGGATGTTGTTTGACACATCGATGTAGGCACGGATCACTTTGGTCATTTCCACCATAAAGAGAGGGTTTCCCTTGGTCATGCTGAAAATGGCATTAACCGCGTCTTCGGAAATCACGGGAATCTCTGTCTTGATGATGGTTTGGGCGTTGGACAGATCCAGGTTATCCAGGCGTAGGTGTACCTGTTGTTTTTCGAAGCCCAAGGGAGTATAAACCTCAGTACCGTTTCGGTTTGTCACGATTGTAGCCCGGCCTGAGCTCAAAAGACGAGGTAAAGATCTGGTATAAACCTGATAGGAACTGCTATCCATCCACTGAATATCATCGATGAAGAGCAGTCGACTATCTCCATGCAGACGGGTAACGATATCCGCTAACTGATCATAGATGATCTCGAACTCTTCTTTTTGCACTTCCACCCGGGAATCCTGCATGGCCTCAAAATAGCGCTTGATCAGGCCCAGATCATAGCCAAGTTCTAGCCGTGAGCAGTATTCTTCCAAAAGTGGGAAGTCCTGCACCAAATCCAGAAGCAGCAGCTTTTGTGCCAGTACTTTTTGCAGCCAATCACACTGTTTGTTCTGGTTATATTCTTCCATCACATATAGATCCATCGGCAAGCCCTGCTCTTTGAGCTTTCGCATCACCCGGTAAGCCAGGAATGATTTACCTGTACCAGCAGGGCCGGAGATGATCAGATATGGGCTCTCTGACGCCAGAATCATGCTTTGAACCCGGTTAAGTTCCTCGTGATAGCACACCAGAGATTGACTTTGATACTTCGAGTGCATGGCAAACCATGAATCCGGCAATTCCCCGATTATTTTGTGGATGCGCAGTGGCTTATGGATGCCTTTGACCCCGGTTTCTTCCACGAATATAGATTCAAAGCGGCTGGCAACATTGGGCAAAAGGTCTTCTGAAAAGGATATCTCACCCGGAGCGGAGTTACTCATCAAACGTGCTGCGACATTTACGGCATTGCCGATGATGCCGTATTCGTGGCGCTCTTTAGCGCCCAGGATGCCGGCATAAATATTGCTATATGTGACCCCGATCTTCACCGAAATCTTGTCCGAATGAATCCTTTGGATACGAAAAGCACAGGTGAAAGCCCGCTCGATGTCATCGGTATGATTGTATGGAGTGCCAAAAGTGATGAGCACGAGATAGCCCTTATCGGTAAAGTCGATTTTGTTGATAGTGCCATCCAGCTCATAGACATTGCGTTGCAACTTGACATAAAAATCATGATAATGCTGCACCTCTATCTGGGGGGATGCGTCTTGATTGCTGATGTGCACAAATATGACTGCCGTATTCCTGAGCTCCGCGCTAAAGCCTTTCTCATTGATCTTGCGCTTTACCTGCCTGGGGATGAAGCTATCACCCGCGATCTGCGCTTCAATATTATTACAATCAAATATGGTGGACGGGTTATCCTGCCACTGCTCTATCTCAGCTCCGCACACTATTTGCCCATCCGGAGCAGAGGCTCCCAGCTCAAAGAGCTCTTTCACAGCCCTGCCATCCACATAATAATCCAGATGGTAGCGGGGATCTCCCACCACGCAGAGATTGATCCGACCATATTTGATGGCACCGTCAAAATTGATCCTCAGATTGTACTTGGTGACAAAGCTCTGATTCAGCTCTGCCAGTCCGGCATACATGGCGTCACGGCATTGCAACATGCGCGGAATAGCCAGTTCGGAGCTTCCGGGAAAGATGGCAAACATCGAGTCACCGCCATACTTCAGCAAACAGCCACCATTTTGATGAATGCAGGAGATCATGGTGCCAAAATAGCTATTAAGGATGCCGGTGATCACCTCCACGCCATAGTGCCCTTTGGAGCTCACCTGTTCGGTAATCCTGGTGAAGGAGCAAATGTCCGTATTCAGGATGCCTGCTTCCTCGCTATGGCTGTAGGGCAGCGACAGACCCTGAAGGTTTTTGTCATTGAGTTGTAAGTTTATATTCAGAAATGAAGGGATCAAAGGGTCAGTCACGATTTCTCCTTAAGTCCGATGGTTGCCTGGTTCTGGTGAAACATATCAAGTCCGTACTATCTCAGTACTCCAGGGCTTGCTTGATCTTATCCGATAACTCGCTGCGGGAAAAGGGCTTCTGCAAGAATGGCGTTTCGGGATCGACTTCTCCGTGTTTGGCTATCACGCTTTCGGTGTAGCCGGACATCAGCATGATCTTAATGCTGGGATGCTTAAAGCGCAGGATGGCTGCAAGCTCCACTCCGCTTAGCCCGGGCATCACCACGTCTGTGATCACCAGGTTCGGACGCAGGCCTTCATCCTCGATCATCACCATGGCTCTGTCCGCGCTATCGGCTAGGCAAATCCGGTATCCCATCTTTTGGATCATCTTAGCTGCCAGATCAGAAATGGAGGGATCATCTTCCACAATGAGGATCAGTTCGCTCTTCCCAGAATTCTCTTTATCGGATATGGTGATGGGGCCCGCGCTGCTTTCCCCGCTGGCCGCCGGGATCATGATCACAAAACTAGCTCCTTTGCCAGGCGCAGTATCCACATGGATATGTCCATTGGCTTGGCGGATAATCCCATACACCGTAGGCAGGCCAAGACCGGTGCCGTGTCCGCGTTCTTTGGTGGTGAAAAACGGTTCAAAGATGTGTTCTTTGATTTCTTTGGTCATGCCGGTGCCGGTGTCGGTGATTTTCAGGACTACATACTTTCCGGATTCGATCATGGGATGCCTGAGGCAAAAATCCTGGTCAGCATGAAAGCTAAAAGTTCTGATCTTCAAGTTTCCACCCATGGGCATAGCCTCGCGGGCATTGATCACCAGGTTCATCACTACCTGTTCAATCTGACCGACATCAGCCATCACAGGCGGTAAGTTATCATCAAGGTTTAGCTCAAACTCCACATCTTCACCGATCAAACGCATGAGCATTTTGTAGAGATTATTGATGACATCGTTCATGCTCATTAGCTGCGGCTGAATGATCTGTTTGCGACTGAAAGTTAGCAGCTGTCGGGTGAGGCTGGACGCGCGATTTCCGGCATTCAGAATCTCCTGGACGTCCACATACATGGGATCCTGCGGTCGGAGATTGTGCAGCAGCTCTTCGGCATAGCCCAGGATCACGGTGAGCACGTTGTTAAAGTCATGAGCCACGCCCCCGGCCAATTGCCCGATGCTATCCAGCTTTTGGGCCTGACGCAGCTGTTCCCTCAGTTCATCTTGCTTCATCTGCGCTTCTTTGCGCTCGGTGAGGTCTTGCAAAATTCCGTGTACCAAGACCACTTTGTCGTCATTCATTTCCGCTTTGGCGCTGGCCCGAATAAAGATCTTGCGACCTTTGAAGGTGGTAAACCAACTCTCAATCTCGTATGGTTTTCCCAAACGGTACATCTCGTCCATGGCTTGCACCAGCCTGACGCGGGCTTCTTCGGGATAGCATTTCAGACTGCTGGCCACCAGTTGCTGCGCTTCGGGGCTCCCGGGATCAATATCATGGAGTTCATAGAGCTCCTGGGTCCAGAACATCTCTCCTGTTTCCACTACGTATTCCCAACCGCCCAATTTGCCAAGAGCTTGTGAGGTTTTCAGCAGGCTTTCGCTCCGTTCAAGCGCTTCGATGGCCTTCTTGCGTTCATGAACTTCCTGCTCCATTTCCTGCATCTTCTGTTCCAGTTTGCGCACCAGGCGCTCATTATAGAGCTTCAGTATCTCTTGTTCTTTGTAGGGGTTAAGGTCATTAGCATGGCTGTGGGCATCTTGATTCTCGATCACGGATTGGATTCTGGCAAGCAGTTCCATGGGTTCGCAAGGTTTGACGATGAAGTCGTCCGCGCCGATTTGCATGGCCAGCTCATAATCCTGCTCGCCGGTGTAAGTGGCGGTGTAGATAATGAAGGGGATGTGCTTGTACGCCGGATTTTTCCGCACTTCCTTGCAGAGGGTGAAGCCATCCATCACCGGCATCAGGATATCGCTGACAATCAGTTCGATATCGCTGTTTTCTAATATATCCAATGCCTCTTGTCCGTTTTGGGCCTGCGTAAGGGTGTAGCCCTTGCTTTGCAGCAGGCTTTGCAGCAGATAGAGGTTTTCGTTTTGATCATCCACGATGAGGATCTTCATCCTGTCTCCCTTGATCTTTAATGGGCATAAAAGCCAGTATGTCCTGGGCAAAGGTATCCGGGTTGATGGGCTTTTCCAAATAGCCATCGGCCCCGGAGGCCAAAGCTTGTTCTTTGTCTCCTGCCATGGCATAAGATGTGACCGCCACGATCGGGATCCCGGCCAATACGGAACTGGCGCGTAATCTGCGGGCGACGGCATACCCATCCATGCCGGGTAGCTGTATGTCCAGTAATATAATATCCGGAATATTGTAAAGCGCCATTTCTATTCCCAGCCATCCGCTATCGGCACCCATTACCTTATATCCTTCATTTTCCAATAGATAACGCATCAAGTAAAAATTATCCGCGTTATCCTCGATGATCAGGATTAGTCCTTTCATGGCTCCTCCCTGGGTCTCAGAGGTAATTCTAAGCTAAATACGCTGCCTTCGCCGAGCTTGCTGGACACAAAGAGGTCTCCTCCCATCAGCTGGGCAAGTTTTTTTGAGATCGAAAGCCCCAAGCCACTGCCTTCATACTTGCGCGTGAGTCCGCTATCTATCTGTCGAAATGGTAAAAACAGCTTGTCAAATTGATCTTCGGGAATGCCGATGCCGGTGTCTTTCACATGGAATCTGAAGGTGCCCACCCCCCGTTCACACTCAACGCTAATCTTGCCTTTCTCAGTGAACTTCACCGCATTGCTCAGCAGATTGAGCATGATCTGCTCAAACCTGCGTTCATCGGTGATAATGGTTCCGCTATTATGGTCGCAGTTCATTTCCAGCACCAGGCCTTTGTTGTCGATTTGAGTGCTCATCAGGTCTTGTAATTTGGCAAGGCTCTTTTGCGGGAGGATCTCTGAATACTTGAGTTCCAGCTGCCCTGCCTCAATCTTGGATATATCCAATACATCATTGATCAGACTCAGCAGGTGTCTGGAACTGGACTGCACGATGCTCAGTTGCTTACGTTGCTCATCGTTGATAGCACCAGGAAGCTCCTGCAAAAGGATGCCGGTGAAGCCAATGATGGAGTTCAGCGGAGTGCGCAACTCGTGCGACATCGTGGCCAGGAAAGCTGATTTCAGCATATCGGCCACCTGGGCTTGTTGCATAGCCAGACCGAGCTCTTCGGTGCGTTCATCCACGCGCTTTTCCATCTCCAGATATGCTTTTTTGAGTTCTTTGGTGCGCTCCTTTACTTTTTGCTTGAGCACAAACCATGAGATCATGATGGTGATCAGTAGCGCGGCCAGGATTGCCAGCCCATACCACAGCCATATCGGCACATAGCGCTGTTCATTCGTCAGATACCACTGCTTCAGGCTCTTGTAATACACAGAATGTGGGGTGTTTTTCAGCCTTACCAGATGCTGATCTATCACTTGCAGCAGATCAAGATTTCTCCCTTTCGTGCTCACGAAAAACAGGGTTGAAGGTTCAAACACCACCGGGCTGTCCTCCAGCCCAAAACGCCGGGCATTGATGCGCCCATAAAAGCTGTTGGTCGCTGCCACGTCCGCTTTGCCGTCTTTGACCGCTGCCATCGCCTCATCGAAGCTATTTGCATAAACGAGTTCGGTGTTCATGCCAAAGCCCCTGATCATCGCTTCCAATGATCTGGCCTGCACGGAGTTTTGCAAGACCGCTACTCTGGATCCATCCAGATCGGTAATGCTTTGCAGGGCAAGGCCTTTGCGCGCATAGATTTGTGACCAGGAAAAGAGAACCGGGGTATCATGAAAGGAAAACTGCTCCGCGCGCTCGGAAGTGTAGGCCATATCCGGCAGCAGATCAATATCGCCTTCACTGAGCCGGTTCATCAGCTCTGCCCACTCGCCGGGATAATACTCCAGCCGCCAATCTTCCTGCTGCGCAATCTCCTGCAAAATATCCACATAGATGCCGGAGGGAAGGCCATCTTCATCCACAAACAGCTTTGGCGCGTTTTGGGATATCCCCACTCTTACCGTGCGAGAAGATAGTCCCAGCGGAATAAGCCAAAGCAGGAGCAGAATCACAGACACACATCCCGCATTCAAGCCCCAAGCCTTGGGATGGGCAACCCCGGTTCGTTCCCGCTCTTGCAAGTATGCCATATCCACCTCATCATCACAATTAGATGCTTCGAAAGCGCAGTATCTTTCTTAAACAAACAATATAGTCAAGCACGGCAAGCAGTCAAATGTTTGTTTCCATCGAAAGACCATTTGTGCAATGTCGCCTTCTTTTGTGTGTCTCGTTTTTTGCCTCCATCCCATATCGCTCCATTGCTCCATTGCTCCATCGTAATCGCTCCATCGTAAATCGTAAATTGTACATTGACCATTGTCCCTCACTTATGGCAGTTAATCATGCGATTATCCCCCCTTAATCAAGCGTTAACTATTAACGCTTGATTAATGCTTGATTAAGACTTGATGAACGCTCTCAAATAGGGGGGAAAGGCGTAAACGATTAACAATTTACAATTTACGATTTACAATTTACGATGGAGTTATTGCCGCTTGATCAGGTCAGGCATGCCGATAAGTTTTGAAGCTACCGGTCTGTTCAAAAAAGCCCTCAATCTCCAGGCGGCAATGACTTCAAACAGCGGGAATGGGGTTCCTCCCTCGGAGTTCATGCTGCTGATAATGGTCTGATTGCCTGTAAAACTTCAGGGTTACGATAAACTCAAGCAAGCTCGGGAACTCCGGGGCAGCATGGACTTCGAGCAGCGTGATTGGGGGAGTTAAGAGTGATCTGCACGCAAATGTCAGGATGACGTTTCTACTCTAAACGTCAAGATGACGTTTCCACGTTAACAATCTCCCGTCTCTCATTTTTGATTTGACAAAAAGCAGCATAGACAAAGAGTGGATATTATGGGATTTTTACTAGTTCTGAGCCTGTAAATCGAATAGAGTGTCAAAGACTTGGAATCCAAATGCCGAGCTGCATTCAAGGTTTTGCGCTCGGGATCACGACGGAAATAATAATGACAGATAAAGAGGTGTAAATGCATACTACGCAAGAGCATATCCAGAAACTGCTGGATAAAGAACAGAAAACCCTCAAACTTGGCGGCGAGAAAGCCGTGGAGAAGCAAAAAGCGGGCGGCAAACTGACTGCGCGCGAACGCCTTGACCTGCTTTTTGACGCCGGCAGCTTCCGGGAACTGGACATGTTTGTCAGCCATCGTTGCGACAACTTTGGCATGGAAAAGATCGAGATTCCCTCCGATGGCGTGATCACCGGACACGGCCTGATCAATGGCCGTCCCGCTTTCGCCTTTTCGCAGGATTTTACCGCCCGGGGAGGCTCTCTGGGTGAGATGCATGCCGCCAAGATCTGTAAAGTGATGGATATGGCGCTCAAATCCGGCGTGCCCTGCATCGGGATCAATGATTCTGGTGGAGCTCGCATTCAGGAAGGCGTGGACGCCCTCAAGGGTTATGGCGACATCTTTTTCCGCAATTCCCGGGCCAGCGGAGTGATCCCGCAAATCACTGCCATTATGGGGCCTTGCGCCGGTGGAGCAGTGTATTCTCCGGCTATGACGGACTTCGTATTCATGGTAAAAAACACCAGCTTTATGTTTATCACCGGACCGGACGTGATCAAAGCCGTGACCGGGGAACAGACAACGCAAGAAGAGCTGGGTGGAGCCATGACGCACAACAGCAAGAGTGGCAATGCCCATTTTGCCTGTGAAGACGATGCCGATGCCATCGAGCAGATTAAAATCCTGCTTAGCTATCTGCCGGCCAACAATATGGAAGATCCTCCCCGCCTGGAATCAGGCGATGATCCCTGGCGCGCTTGCCCGGAACTGGATACGATCATTCCCGATAGTGCCAGAATGGGTTACGACATGCGTGATGTGATCAGAAGCGTGATGGACGACGGCATCTTCTTTGAACCGCATTTCTTTTACGCGCAAAATATCATTGTGGGTTTTGCCCGTTTGAATGGACGCAGCGTGGGCATCGTGGCCAATCAACCCACCGTCCTGGCCGGGTGTCTGGATATCGACGCTTCGGACAAGGCTACGCGTTTCATCCGTTTTTGCGATGCCTTCAATATCCCGCTGATCACCTTCGTGGATGTGCCCGGCTATCTGCCCGGCACGCATCAGGAACATAGCGGCATCATCCGTCATGGTGCCAAGCTCTTGTGGTGCTATTCCGAAGCCACCGTTCCCAAACTGACAGTGGTTACCCGCAAGGACTATGGCGGAAGCTATATCGCCATGAGTTCCAGGCACTTGGGCGCGGATATGGTCTTTGCCTGGCCCACTGCTGAAATCGCCGTGATGGGCGCGCAAGGAGCGGCTAACATCATCTTCCGCAAAGAGATCACATCCGCCGAGGATCAGGCAGCTAAACGTGCTGAAATGATCGGTATCTATGAAGAACGCTTCAACAATCCATACGTGGCCGCTTCCCGGGGCTATGTGGACGCGGTGATCCTGCCTTCCGAAACCCGGAAACGCCTGGTGGACGCGCTGGATATCTTGAGCACCAAGAGCGAAAGCTTGCCACCCAAAAAGCATGGCAACATCCCGGCCTAAGGAAATAACTAACATGAAAGATAAACGTGAAGTAGCAGCAATCTCAGCCGTGATGGCACTGATCAATGGCGAAGACGGACAGGTGTCCTATAGCAGTCCGGTGGGAGGCAATCTCAGCCATCCCTGGTCTGCCTACGGACGTTCGCAAATCATGCAATACCGCGATATCACTCAACGCAGAATAATCAAAAGAAGCAGATAAAAGGAGCACAAATGGATAAACACGGCATCCTCGAACCGACCACGATGCGCTATGAAGCGGATCGTCCGCAAGCCGCCAATCCGATTAAGATACAAGACCTTAGCTTTCGCGATGGTCATCAGTCACTGTTTGCCACCCGTGGCAGAACCGAAGACTTGCTGCACGTAGCAGAGCTCATGGATCAAGTGGGCTTTTACTCCATGGAAGTATGGGGTGGAGCTACCTTTGATACCATGCACCGCTATCTCGGTGAAGATCCCTGGGAGCGCATCCGCATCCTGAAACAACACATCACCAAGACCCCCTTTTCCATGCTGCTGCGCGGGCAAAACCTGGTGGGATATCAGAACTACGCGGACGACGTGGTGGAAGCCTTTGTGCAGCGTGCCTGCGACAATGGCATCGACATCTTCAGGGTCTTTGACGCGCTGAACGACTTCCGCAACTTCATCACCGCAGTCAAGATCATAAAAAAGAACAATAAGCACTTCCAGGGCACCATCTGCTACTCGCTCACCGAACAGCGCATGGGCGGTGAGATATATAACATCAACTATTATGTCGAGAAGGCCAAACAGCTTCAGGAAATGGGGGCGGACTCCGTCTGCGTCAAGGATATGGCAGGCCTGGTGGCTCCCTATGATGCCTATGAACTGGTGAAAGCCCTCAAAGCCGCGGTGAAAGTGCCCATTCATCTGCATACTCACTTTACTTCAGGAATGGGCGACCTTGCTTTGTTCAAAGCCATTGAAGCTGGTGTGGATATTATCGACACCTGCGTGGGGCCTTATGCCTATCGCACCTCTCATCCTGCCGTGGAGCCTTTGGTAATCTCCCTTTTGGGCACCAATCGCGATACCGGCATGGATATCAAGCTGCTCAATAAAATCGGCAAAGAAATGGAAAAAGATATCCCGAAGTATCTGCAATTTGCTGATAACACGAAGTTCTCCATCATCGATACCGACGTGATTCTCCATCAAACCCCGGGTGGCATGCTCTCGAATCTGGTAAACCAATTGCGTCAGATGGACGCGCTGGACAAGCTGGAAGACGTGTTTGCCGAGATCCCCAAGGTCCGCAAAGAATTGGGACAGATTCCGCTGGTGACACCCACTTCGCAGATCGTGGGTATCCAGAGCGTAAATAACGCGCTCTTTGATACCAAGGATGGTGAATACGCCCGCATTACCGAGCAGGTGAAAGACCTTTGCTACGGTCTTTATGGCAAGACCACTTTGCCCATCGATAAAGAAGTGCAGGCCAAGGCTTTGAAGGGCTATCCCAAAGGTGAAACTCCTATCACCGTGCGTCCCGGGGATGTGATACCTCCCGCAATGGAACAGGTGAAGAAAGAGACTGAAGGCCTGGCCAAAACCCTTGATGATCAGCTGATTGTGGCGCTTTACAACGTCACCGGCAAGAAGTTCCTCAAGATCAAATACGGCTTGGAACCCATGCCGGAAGATATGAAAGCCACGACTATGGAGCAGGTGAAGAGTGAACAGGCATTGATTGCCAAAGCCAAAGCCGGCAAGCTGATCGAAAAGCCGGAAGCTCCGGACAAACCGGAAGACGCAAGGCAATTTGACGTCTTTGTGGATGGCAGTTACTACTTAGTGGAAGTATCCGAAAAAGGTGGCACTCCCAGAGTAATCTCCAGTCGTCCTGCTGCTCCAGCTCCCCAACCAATTGCTGCTCCGGCAGCCAGTGCTCCAGCTCCGGCGCCCGTTTCAGCACCCAGCACTCCGGCCCCAAGCGCTCCAGCCCCAGTCACCGGTGGCGAAAACATCACGGCTCCCATGCCGGGAATGCTGGTGAAATATGAAAAGCAGATTGGCGATAAAGTGAAACATGGCGAAACCATTCTCGTTCTGGAAGCCATGAAGATGTATAACAACATTCCTTCCCCAGTGGATGGAACTCTGGTAGCAGCACCGCTTTCCTCCGGCGCAAACGTCAGCAAAGGCGATGTGCTGGCAAGCATCAAACCAGATTAAGGAGGCTACCCGATGCAGGAAAAAAGCCAAATCATGGACAGCGCTCAGATGGAGCGCAGCATTCAGCGCATGGCGCATGAGATCATCGAGCAAAACCGGGGCTTGGAGAAAATCCGTTTAGTGGGCATCCGGTCACGCGGTGTGCCGATTGCGGAAAGACTTTCGGATTATCTGAAGCTTATCTCAAACCAGGAAGTGCCGGTGGGCATTTTGGACATCACCCTGTATCGAGATGATCTCTCCACCATCTCGCATCAGCCAGTGATCAAGGGTTCGCAGCTGGATTTTGGGATTGAAGATGCGATCGTGGTGCTGGTGGATGACGTGCTGTACACAGGCAGAACCGTGCGCGCCGCCATCGATGCCCTGATGGATTTTGGGCGTCCCAAACAGATCCAGTTGGCTGTGCTGATCGATCGCGGACATCGGGAATTGCCTATTAAGGCTGACTATGTGGGCAAAAACGTCCCCACCTCCAAAGAAGAGATCATCAAAGTGTCGCTGGCTGACATCGATGGAGAAGATAGTGTCAAAATCGTTTTGGTCTAAGTATTCCGAGCGCTATCAGAAGCTGAGAAGCAGCGTCTGCATCGGTCTGGATTCCGGGGTGGATAAGCTTCCTGCATGTGTGGCATCTGCTGCCAATCCGATCTGGGAATTTAACCGCGCCATCATCGATGCCACGCATGAATATGCCACGGCCTATAAGCCCAATCTGGCCTTCTATCTGGCGGATGGGTTGCGGGGCCTGGAAGCCTTGTATCAGACTGTGCGGCACATCCCTGAGGATATTCCTGTGATCCTGGATTGCAAAGTGGGCGATATCGGCAGCACCATGGCCGGCTATGCCACGGCCTTTTTCAAGGATCTGAAGGTGGATGCCATCACCATTAATCCCCTGATGGGTAGCGATGTCATCAAGCCACTGCTGGAGCTGGAACACAGCTTTGCCTTTGCTTTGGCTCTGACCTCAAATCCTGGTGCAGAGGATTTCTTTCACAAGGCTGATATGAAGCGTCATGTAGCAGATTGGATAAATAGTTATGATCTGCAAAGATTAGGGGCAGTGGTGGGAGCTACCCAGACTTCCGATCTGGCCTTAATGCGTAAGCTCTTGCCACAGCGTGTCTTCCTGATCCCGGGAGTGGGCGCTCAGGGTGGAGATTTGCAGGCTGTATTGCAGAACGCTATTGACACCAAAGACGATCCCCGCATTCTGATTAATAGCTCGCGCGCTATCATCTTTGCTTCCAAGGATGAAGACTTTGCCGCTCATGCGGCCATTGCGGCCAAAGAGCTGTATCTGGCATGCAAAATGTAAGATAATAAACCACAATATCATATACCAATGAATCCGGTTTCTACCGGATTCTTTTTTACCGGACATAAAAGTGGCCTGAATCTTGCATGTTTGATCTATAATAAGAATGCACATAAGTCATCTGGAGGAAAGATGAAGCTATTGATAAAGGTAAAAAGCCCTATCCTATTGGGGATCCTGTTGCTGTTCAGCCTGTCGCTCTCAGCCGAATTTGTCAGTTCCGATCAGGCTCTACTTGTTGCTCAAAACTGGCTAAGATACTGGCAACCCGAAAGATCCCCGCAAGTGGATGAAATCCATGTCTATCAAGACGCCAGATTAAGCGCTCTCGATCCAGCAAGAGATGCCCTTGTTTCAGAAGAAGCAGAGCTCTATCTGGTTTATTTTGTGGATAATGCTTGGGCTTTGGTCCCGGCAGACGATAATTTGCGTCCCATTCTGGCTTATTCATCCCTACCCTTGTCCGACAAAAGCGATCTGCCACCGGCTTTCAAGCTGCATTTGGATTTTTATGCCAATGATGTGCGATATGCTCGTGAAACCAAGCTCGAGCTGGCTGATAACAAGATAATGTGGAGCGAAATCCAAAACGGTAGCTTCAATCGATTCCGTTCCGAGCGCGCGGTGAGCCCGCTGCTGGCCACTACCTGGAATCAGGACTTTCCCTACAATGAGCTTTGCCCTCCAGATGCTGCGGGACCCGGAGGCTATGTGTACGCGGGCTGCGTGGCCACGGCCATGGGACAGGTGATGAAATATTGGAACAGCCCGGTTCAGGGCACAGGGTCAAACACCTATTACGCTTCAGGTTATGGCTATCAAAGCGCGAACTTTGGCGCCACCACATATCTTTGGGACGAAATGCCGAACTCATTGGGCTTCAGCAATATCCCGGTGGCAACGCTCTTGTATCACGCGGCAGTAGGGGTAAACATGAGCTTTTCACCGGATGGTTCCGGATCAAACGGAATCCGCGCAAGATCGGCCCTGCAAAGCTATTTCTCCTATCCCAATGCCACTTACGCGCAGAAACAGAATTACAGCAATACAAACTGGGAAAATCTGCTAAAGGGACAACTGGACAACGGGGTGCCGATGTATTACAGTGGATCCGGCACAGACGTCGGCCATGCCTGGAATTGTGACGGCTATCAAGGCGATAACTACTTTCATTTCAACTTAGGTTGGGGTGGATCCTACAATGGATATTACTATCTGAATTCCATCGTCGCCGGGAGCAACACACTCACTTACAATCAGGCCGCGATCATCAATACCATCCCAGCATATTATACCATTTCCCAACCCCGTATCCGGCTTCAGGCTCAAAACAGCATGGCCGGTGACCCCTTTCAGCTGAATATCAATACCTATCCGGTGCTTAGCGATTGGAACGTCACGACTTATGGCCTTAGCATCTTTTATGAACAGAACGCCATGCAGTTTCTGGGGGCAGATCTTGCCGGAACTATCTCCGAGGGTGGGGATTTGACGATCGATTCCTCCGTCCCGGGATACCTCACCATCAGCTGGAATCGGGCTCAACCGCTCTTTGGCGGAGGGAATCTGCTCAAGCTAAATTTCCACAGCCGGGAACCCGGTGACTTCCTCTTTATCCCCGTGGATATGCACTACAATAGCAACGTCCTGGCCAATGTCGAAGAATTGATGGTGACAATCGGGTCTGCTGTGCCAAATCTTGCTGCCAGCACCATCACTTTGTCCAATGCCATGCACGTTGCCTATAACTCTTTGGCTACCATCAATGTGAATACCAGCTATCTGCCGCCTTCCTGGAACGTGACCCATTATGAGTTTGATCTCAATTTCGATCCTGAAAAAGTTCAGTTCCATGACCTTGTGATCGCGGAAACCTTATCCGCAGGAGCAAGCGATATCCAGACTGAGCTCGTAAGCCCGGGATTGCTGCATGTATCCTGCACCACAGATAGCCCCATCAGCGGTCAAACCTCGCTACTGGCCAAAATCCGCTTCCTGGCCATCGGTAATGGCAGCTCGAACGTGGCCACCGTGGTCTCAATGAGCAATTTTATGTATAATGACACCCCCATTGCCAGTACTCCGAATGGCATCATCGTGCTGTCTCCCGTCACTTCTGTGGATGAGCAGTTTCCCCTTGCCTCTTTGCAAGTGCAAAACTATCCCAATCCCTTCAATCCCAGCACCACGATTAAGCTGGATATCCCCAAGAAAGGCCCTGTGAAGGCTGCTATTTACAACCTCAAGGGACAGCTGGTTTACACGCTGCAGGATGGGATTTTGAGCGAAGGACAACATAGCTTTGTGTGGCAGGGAACCGATCAGGCCGGCAAGCCCCAGAGCAACGGAATCTATCTGTTGAAAGTGCAAAGCCCCAGCGGAAACAGGATTAGCAAACTGACCATGATGAAGTAATTGATCTGTAACGAAGCTTTACGAAGCTCCGAGAAATAGAGACCTAGCATCGGAATGCTACGATACGAAAAAACCCGGCTCAAGGCCGGGTTTTCTTTTGTAATGTGGCTGGGATGGAAGGATTTGAACCCTCACGTACGGAGCCAGAGTCCGCTGTCCTACCATTAGACGACATCCCAACTTAAAATGATGATGGCTGGGCAGGGAGGATTCGAACCCCCGTATGGCGGGACCAAAACCCGCTGCCTTACCGCTTGGCGACTGCCCAACTATGGTAATTAAAAATGGCGGAGAGGCAGGGATTTGAACCCTGGGTAAGGTTTCCCCTACACACGCTTAGCAGGCGTGCACCTTCAGCCACTCGGTCACCTCTCCAGACATTTTAAAAGTCTGATCACACTATATGATGGCGGAGGATGAGGGATTCGAACCCCCATGGGCAGAACCCGGCGGTTTTCAAGACCGCTGCCTTACCAATTAGGACTAATCCTCCACGTGGTTTTTTCCTTAAAATTGAGGGGGCTGATTTTGTCAAGCGGATTCTTGAAGCAAGCGCGCAAGACTTGATCAACCGGCATGCTATCTGCAAGGCATGTAGAGGCTTAATTGATGCTCTGTGTATAGAAGAATTGGTTTCAAGGCTTTGTGATCCAAAGAGTGTTTCGTTTGCTTGCATTCAGCTAGATGACAATGTCTTCATATTCCTTATGAACCCTGGGTTTTCTGCGATTTAGCAGAACCACACCAAAGGTAATGGGACCTATACGGCCGATAAACATCAGGAGAATAACAATATACTTCCCGAAAATCGACAGGCTGGATGTGATGCCTGTACTCAGTCCCACGGTACCCAATGCAGAGGCAGATTCAAAGAATATGTCCTGATAGGAGAAGCTCTCCGAGCTCAGAAGAGCCAGGATGCCAAAAGTGAGAATCAGGAAGTAAAAGGAGAAACTGGCCACAGCATGAATCACCCTGTCGTAAGGGATAGTGCGTTTCATCAGCTTTATCTTGAACACTTCTCCGAAGATGGAATCCAAGTCATCATATTTTTCGAGAACTTCCTCGGTACCGACTTCAGGTTTCGCAGGGGAGAAGATTCTCAGCAGTCCTCCCTTCTTCGCTTCATGGCTGTGCAACTGCTTTTTTTCCCGCTTTACTTTGTAATTCACAAATTCCTTGTTACTGGAAAAGACGCTTCCCAAAATGCCAAACATAGCGCTGAGAGTGGTGGATTTAATGCCACCCCCGGTTCCTGAGGGTGAGGCTCCTATTATCATCAGGATTGTGAGTATAAACAATGAAGAGGATTTTAAACTATTGATTGGCACAGTATTAAAACCAACGGTAGTGAGGGCTGTCATGGATTGAAAGAAGGATTTAAGGAGTCCACTTTCTCTTTCAATACCGCCTCCGGGATGCATCACTGATTCAATCCAGAGGAATAGGGTGCCGAAAGTGAGGAGGATGAGCGTGGTATTGATGATCACCTTGCTGGTAAAAGTGATACCTTCTTTTTTCCCCCTTACTACGAGCCAAAAATCCACCATAACGATGTATCCAACTGCGCCCAGAACACTAAGCATAAAGACAACGAAGTTCAGATAAGAGACGTTGGCGTAGGATTCAAAGCTATTGGCATAAAGACTGAATCCCGCCGTACAGAAGGAGGAAACGCTGTGGAAGATGGCACTCCAAACCGGATTTGCTCTGCCATCTGAGGCAAAGGCAAAGTAAAGCAGGATCGCTCCGATTAACTCTATCACCATCGTGTAAATCACGATACTGCGAATGAATTTGCTGATCACAAACTCTTTGGGCAGGCTGAATGCTGTTTTGTGAATATGCTCTCGGTCTGGTTTGATATTTTGCTTCACCGAGAGGATGATGAAGGAGCCAAAGGTCATATATCCTATGCCTCCCAGCTGAATCAGAAGTAAGATCACAATCTGCCCCAGCAAGCTGTAACTACTTGAGACATTTATCGTTGCCAGTCCGGTCGTGGATATCGCGGAAACAGCAATAAACAGATTGTCCACAAAAGAGATCGGAACAATCCGAAAAATCGCGATCGATAGCAGAATCGTTCCGATAACCGTGTAACTCAGATATCCGAAGAACAGCGTCACTTCAGGATTGCGATTTTTCAGGTAGTTTTTTATTATGTTCATAAAGTGTTTACCTCAATCAATAATCTGCAGAAGGCTCATGTCTGAGAACCAAAAGACCATCTGTATCCCGTATGAAACTGATCACTTGCAGCTACTAAGCTCTTTTAGCCGGATAAGTTAACAGCAGTTTCACACACAATTGTGTTCACCGAATCAGAATACCAGTTTTGGTCAAGCTTTTTCTTGTGAGGCTTAAGGAGCTTCATCCTACTCCGGGTCATCGATATTGAGATACGGTCATGATACGGTGATGATATGGTCATGAATTTCACCATATCATCACCGTATCATGACCGTATCTCAATAGGGATCGATCAGTGAATAACGGGGAAAAGACAGATGCTGCTTGACAACTTTTTCATCATCCGGTAGAGCAAGATCAATCAAAAACATGGCGGAGTGAAAGATGACGAAGCTGAAATGCATCGAAACAGCCCTGACTTACATCGAGGATAACCTCAAGCGCAGGATATCTCTGGAGGATATTGCCGATCGGGCTAACCTTTCACAGTGGTATTTCCATCGTTTATTCAGAGTTCTAACCGGTTACTGCGTAAACGATTATCTGCGACAGCGCCGGATCTGCGAGGCCTCGCACGAGCTGCTTTACAGCTCAAAACCCATACGGCAGATCGCGCGGGAATATCAATTCGAATCTCAGGAAGCCTTCACCCGTGCTTTTAGCAGCATCAGCGGGATCAGCCCCGGGAGATTTCGCAAGATGCTCTCGCAAGTATTTCTATTTCCGCCACTTAGCCTGGACAAAAGCTATCAACACTTAAGAAAAGGAGCAAAAATGATGAAACCCAGACTCGCAAAACTGGATGCCTTCCAGGTGGTAGGCGTTCACACCTTCGCATCACCCAATGGCACTCTGCACAAACTGTGGGGAGACTTTATGCAGCGCTACGCCGAGATCAAGCATGTGAAAGACCCCTCCAAGGCCTATCAAGTGTGCGTTTTCGATCAATCCAATCCCTCACAGGATGAATACACTTTCATCGCCGGTATGGAAGTATCAGAGATATCTGAAGTTCCAGAAGGGATGATGGCGCACGCGGTTTCTGCTGCTGAATATGCGGTCTTTGAACACCACGGCCTGATGGAGACAATGCACCAAAGCTATGAATATATCTTTGGGGTGTGGTTACCGGAAAATGGCTATCAGATGGCCGAAGCGGACTCATTGGAAATCTACGACGAACGCTTCAAACCGGAATGCCCGGATTCGATCTTCGAAATCTGGATCCCGGTAAAGAAGGCCTAAAGCAAAAAACCCAAGCGCGGACGGTGCACAGTCCGAGGCTTGGGGAATGCCGAAAAGGGAAAATGTTATTGACATCAGCTAAGCAAATAATATACGTGCTTCACTGAAATAATATGAGGTGCCAGTGAAGAAAAGTATCGTGATAATCATTGTCTTACTCGTGATCGGTCTGGCGATCATGGCCGAACGGCGCTATAAACCCTTTGTGGATAAGACGGCTTGCGTGGGCTGTCAGGATTGTGTGGAATCCTGTCCGGTCAAGGCCATTGAGCTCGTGGAAGAACGGGCAGAAATCGTTGACACACTATGCATTGAGTGCATGAATTGTGTCAAGACCTGTCCGCAGCAGGCCATCCGGACTCCGAAATGATCAAAGCTATCAGACAGATTCCGCTATCGCTATTGATCCTGCTCTTACTCATGGCTTTTGCCTGCAAGCAATCCACGCAGGCGGAGTATTCCATTGATACATCAGCCTGTAATGGCTGTGGAGAATGCGTTCGGGTCTGCCCGCATGGCGCTATTTGTTACGATGTAAACCAAAAAGCCGTGATTGATCAGACCAAGTGTCAACAATGCGGAAAGTGTGTGCTGGCATGTCCAAACAACGCTATCTATTGATCCTGATCAGTGTCTGGCTGATCGGAGGACTATCCGCGCAGACCGGATTTTCCCTGCAAAATGATCTGTTTTACTCCAATAATGGCGATAGGGACGGAATCTGGCAACAGCAAGTGCTGAGCATGGATGCTGTCACTCCCGGAAATACGCGTATATCCGTGCGGAATGATCTAATGATCAATGGTAAAAACAGGGGCAGTCACACTCAGGGTTTTTATGATCGGTTCCGGCTTACCGGTTTGCACATGCAAGATAACTGGAGACTGGGAGCGGGCGCTGCTGCTACTATTTTCGGAGATCCGGATCAGCTTTCTATGTATCCACAGTGGCAGCCTTTGGCACTGCAGGAAAAGCGAAACCATGTGTCTGCCTACACGAGTTTTGGCAAAGATATATCCCGCTTTGAGATCGGTGGTCATCTCATGCTTAATACCCTTAGTATGGATACCTCTGAGTTCAGTTTCGAAGATTTCAGCTTCCAAAGTACCGGCAGGAAGAGCCTTACTGATTTTCATGGCGGAGCAGTGCTAAAGGCAAAACTGGGCAAGGGGTTATCCCTTCTGGCGGGATTGGATCATCAGGATGGTGATCTTGACGCACCCCGGCTCTTTCGCATGACTGGAACAAAGCTGGGTATGGCGCATCAAACCAGGATTAACCGGCAATTCGCCATAGAATCTCAGCTGCTTTGGCAACACCGGGAAAGCACGGCTCTACCCAGCTTCAAGAGCAACGTCTATGTCTCAGATTTGCGCTTGAGAATGAACCTCAGTCCAGAGCTGATTGGCTTTGTGCAATATACAAACCGGAGCTGCAGTGACAACCGGCTTTCGCAATTGTGGATGATCTCAAACTATCTTCGCGGGCAGCTGAAGTATAGCTTTTACTACGATGAGAGCGCGGCCAGCTATCTGAGCCTGGGAGCTCTGTATAGTCCCGAAAACGAAGCGGATGCTATCTTTGCAGATACTGATATCAAGGTGTATGGCCCCTGGTATGCCGGAGCGGGAATCAACCTGCGCACTGAAAGGCAACGAGATATCCATGGCAAACTCAGCTATCACATAGGTTCCACTACAGAGCTGAATCTACAATATCGCTATCGGAAAAACGAAGTGGATAACTGGCGGATGAATTATGCCGGACTGGGCCTGAGCATGTATTACTAAAGGGAATACCTTATCTGATAACAGTAAACTTTCGCGTCAGAACCTGATCTTTATAGCTCAGTTTGGCATGATAGATCCCGTTACTGCAAGCTCTGCCATTGGTATTCTTGCCATTCCAATTGATTTCTTGCCAACCCTTTTGTGAATATCCTTCATGGCTATAAACCATCTGCCCCCTGGCATTGAAGATTTGAAGCTTGAAGGCAGCCTGATTAGGGCTGAAAAAGCTGAACTTGGTGTAGCCTTTTCCCGGATTGGGATACACAGGATTGAAAAGCGCCATGGGAATAGGCTCCGTGATGTCTGCATTATTCACGGTGGCCATCGGGATATTCACGGAAGTAGTCTGAGCCGCGTTTACTTCAATGTTATTTTGATAAAAGTCCTGATAGCCGGGAGCCGTGCAGCTAAGATTGTATGATCCCGGAGGAACGCTGAAGCTATAAAAACCGCTGTTGTCACTGCTTGCGTTCAACGCTCCGATAGCTATCTGCGCGCCGGGCAAAGGATTTGCATCTTCATCGCTTACTATTCCGCTGATCGTGCCATTTTGGATTACCGGAGTCCAGTTCAGGCTCATATTCTGAAAATAGCTCTCATTGGGAATGGTGAGGGTTACTGGGTCAGGGCCTTTGGTGAAGGCAACCTGCTTGTACTTACCCATGTTTCCGGCATGAGCGTTGTGTTCAGTAAACTCCACGTTAAACTTATACTCTCCATCCGGCATATCCACGTTTTGGTAGTTTTTGCCGTCCCAGCTCACATTGTGAAGTTGGTGACTGTTTAGCGACGCGCTGGTGATCGCTCCAGTCATGTTCTGAGAAGAGCTGGCGATCCAGCGGATGAGAGTGTAGCGATAGTTATTTGCCCAAATCTTGATGGTCTTCACAAACTGGTTGTTGCTGTCTGTAACCCAGATCACTCCGGCGTTACGGGGGCCATAAGGACCATTATAGGTAACTGTTCTGACCGTGAAGGCTGCATTGCCCTCGGTGAGCATATTTAACAGGCGGTTTGCGATTACATCGTTTGACCTGATGACCTCTGCCATCAACAGGGTTGCCATCATCATAATGGCTATAGCCGGGCTAATCCATTTCTTCAATTTATCCTCTCTTGTGTTCTGCATTTTGTATTATTGACAGATGATTTCACTTCATTGGCGCGCACTTTGCTGTCAACTTCTTTTTTCCCGAGCTTCCATTGACATGTTGATCGTGTAGCTTCATGAAAATCCTTGACATCTACTGCCTATCCAAATTTCTGAGAAAAGTGAAAAAACACAAGGAGAAACGGGAATATGCTTAAAGTTTCCATAGCCCCCGATGGCCGAGAATTTCCTCTCCCCACCGAAGAAGAGAACGCGAAAGAACGCGAGATTCTGAAGCAAATCACAGAAGAGCAGCGCGCTTTGGGTCGCAAGATTGTTGCAGTGCAAGGCCTTGGCTTTGTAGGTTGCGTGATGGCAAGTGTGGTAGCAGACGCCACGGACAAAAACGGCAAGCCGATTTATTATGTTCATGGGCATCAACGTGCCTCAAAACGTTCTTATTGGAAGGTGCCGGTGATCAATACCGGAGTACCGCCGGTGAGCTCATCCGATCCTGAAGTGCCGGAGATTTTCCATCGCACTGTGGTGGAAAAGAAGAACTTCCGTGCCACCAGTGAAGACAGCGTCTATAGCCTGGTCGATGTGGTGGTGGTGGATATCCAGCTTGATGCCACCAAACCCGCTTTTGGCGAGGCTGAAAAGGGATACTGCGACATCACCGCTTTCCGTGAAGGCATCCGCATGCTGGGCCAGCACATCCGTCCTGATTGCATGGTTTTGGTAGAGACAACTGTGCCTCCGGGAACTTGCGAGAAGGTTGTGAAACCCATATTGGAAGAAGAATTTACCAAGCGCGGGATCGATATCGCCATCAATCCTCCGCTCGTCGCCCATTCCTATGAACGCGTGATGCCGGGCGCGAAGTATGTATCCTCCATCCGCGATTTCTGGCGCGTGTTTTCTGGCGTGAATCCCAAGAGCATCGAGCTCTGTCGGGAATTCCTCAGCAATGTGCTGGACGTGGAGAATTACCCCCTCACCCAGCTGGACAGCACCAATGCCAGTGAGCTTTCCAAGACCATGGAAAATAGCTATCGCGCCACCAATATCGCGCTCACTCTGGAGTGGGCACGTTTTGCCGAACAGATCGGTGTGGATATCTTCAAAGTGCGCGATGCCATTCGCAAGCGTCAGGGCACGCACGACAACCTCCTTCGTCCTTCACTTGGCGTGGGCGGATATTGCCTCACCAAAGATCCCGTATTGGCAAACTGGGCAATGGGCGCGCTCTTTGGCGTGGAAGGGCAGCTTTCCGTGGCGATCAATAGCGTTAACATCAACGACACCATGCCCTTGCACACCATCGAGATCATCAAAAAGGAATTCAAGGATGTGAAGAATCTGAAGATTGCTGTATTGGGCGTTTCCTATCTGGAAAACGTTGGTGATACGCGTCATAGCCCGTCCAAGACCCTGGTGGAATTCCTGCGCAAAGACCTGGCTGTAGTTCGCGCTCACGATCCCTATGTGGAACATTGGGACGAGCTGGAAGAAGTGACTGTGGAAAAAGATATTGCCGGCACTCTGGAAGATGCCGATGTAGTTATCTTTGCCGTGGGTCACGATCAATACAAGAATCTGGAACCTCAAGACCTGGTGAATATGAGCAAGAAACGCCCCATGGTGGTTGACTGTTCAAACTTCCTCAGCGATGAGACCATCAATAAGTACAAAGGCCTGGGCTGCAAAGTGCGCGGCGTGGGCAAAGGCCATATTGTTTAAGCATCGTAGAAGCTTCATCCTGAAGCTTTTCCGGTCTTGATAGAATGATGGGGGCGATATATTTCGCCCCTCTTTCTTGGATTTGCCATGAATGACATGAACAGCGATCGCGATCTCTATTCACAGGAACTCAAAGAGCTTCTGCGAGAAAGCCTTGTGCGCCAGATCGGAGGTGATTTTTCCGGCCATCAATCCGATCCCTACTTCTATACTCGGGAAGGCTATCCGATGAGCACCAAGATCGATAATCTGCCCCTGTATCCCCAGTCAATCCCTGATTTGGTATTGAGCTGGGCCAAGCTGGATCGCGCCAAAGAACGCAGCATGGAAGACATCCTGGTATTGGATCTGGAGACCACAGGCTTGGGAAGGGGTGGCACCATCGCCATCATGATCGGTGTGGGCTATTACGAGAAGGGTGAGTTTTTCGTGGAGCAGGTCTTTTTGCCCGATCCTGACGCGGAGGAACACAGCCTGGATCGCTTGCGGGAACTGGTGGAGAGCCATAGCCTGCTGATCACATTCAATGGAAAAACCTTCGATGTACCAGTGCTGGAATCCCGCTTGCTATACCATCAGCTCTGGCTGGATATCAGACAGATGGAGCATCTGGATCTCTTGCATCTGGCGCGACGCTTGTGGAGACGTAAACTGCCCTCCTGCGCGCTGGAAACCATTGAATACTATGTGCTTGGCCACATCCGGGATAAAGAACTGGACATCGAGGGCAGCGACATCCCGCAGAGCTATTTCCACTATCTGATGACTGGAGAAGCTGAGATGATCAAGCGCATCTTCATCCACAATCATCACGACATCCTGCACACCGCGGCACTTTTTACCCTGATCTGTGATAGTTGCGCCTATCCGCCTCCCGGTGGCATGGACATCCGCATCGATTATCACGCTCTGGCCAAGCTCTACCAAAGCCAGGGCGAGGATGCCATCGCCAAACACATCCTGGTGGATCTTCTGGCAGCTGGTGAAATCAGGACTGATGTGCTCTATGATCTGGGGCTGATCTACAAAAAGGACAGCGCGCCGGAAGAGGCTCTGGACTCTTTTGCCATTGCCTCGGATTTGCAGCATCCCCCTTCGATGCTGGAGTATGCCAAGCTCTTGGAAAAGAGCAAGGATTATCCTGCTGCCCTAAAGGTGAGCGAAAGACTGCTGGCTCTGGAGAAAGGGCGCTCGATGCTCAATCACAAGGCGATTGCGGCTGTGGAGCATCGGATTGAGCGTTTGCTACGCAAGGTAGCAGGTAGCAGGTAGCAGGTAGCAGGTTGCAGGTTGCAGGATTCGACACGTCCCGTGTCGTGTCATCCTCAACCCCAGCCCATTTACTCAGCTCGGCTTTATCTTCCCTTTACCTCATGTTCCCCTCATAGCATGAAGAGAATATGAGGCAAACTCCAGCAAAAGCAGAGCTCAAGCATCTTGGGTGATCGCGGTGAGACTATTTCAGTTGCTGTTCCACCTGCCGGATGATGGCATCCAAAAAGAGATCACCGCTTTCGTAAACATTCACTGGCTTGAATCCCAGATACTTATCCCATTGACTGACGATGTAATCATGTGAAACGACGCGGTAAATCCGCTTCGGATCAATGCTTTGTCCATCGATTGTGAGTTGTGCTGCATCAAGCGGAGCATCAGCCCAACCTACTATGGAAGAGCTCATGATGTCGTAAGGTTTATCAATGGCGTTTTGCCGATTGATGGCCAAAGCGGTCAGGATGTCCACGCCGCTGCAATCAAAGAAGGCCACTGTGTTGCCAAAGGGTATGTATTCATTGAGATCACGCAATGTTACCTTGCCCGCGGGAAGGTGTTTGCGCAAGCCACCATTATTGATGAAGGAGAGCTCGGCCTGAGGGAATTCAGCGAGCACCGCGTCTGCGATCCATTGGGAACCGGCTGTAACCTTAAACTTATCAACCTCAAAGGGATATGGTAGATATCCGGCTGTGCGTGAAAGCTCTTCTTCCAGTTTGCCGATGGTTAAAGCCATAAAATCCTTGAGTTCGCTATAATAATCCACCGGCGCCGCGCTGAGCGGAATCAGACGGTTTTCAAAGCTCACAACGCGGTCGTTCTCCACTTCCAGATCAGCCACTCCTAATACCTGTAAATGACTGCCCGCAGAGAGCATATAGATGCCATTCACTTGGGTGGGCTCGGTGATGGCGATGTGGGAATGGCCACCGATGATGATGTCCACGCGTTCGTCCAATTGGGTAGCCAGCAGGCTGTCTGCTTCCCATCCATTGTGGGTGAGCAGGATGATCAGATCGCTATTGGCATCCACTTCCGGCAGGATATTGTCCACAGCATCCTTGTAAGGCAGGATGGTAAGGTCTTTCACGTTTTCCGCTTTGACCCGCAGAGGCAGGCTTTGTATGGTGAGACCGATCACGCCGATCTTCAGTTCACCGCGTTCAAAGATTTGGTAAGCACTGCGGCCAAAACTGCTGCCATCGATATCGAGGATATTGGCACTGAGAAACGGGAAGGGAGCTTTGTCCACCATAGCCTTAGCATGGTCATAAGAGACGTCGAACTCGTGATTGCCCAGCGTGGCCGCATCAAGGTTTAACCTCCCGAATACTTCCAGCACCGCGCCACCCCGTAAGCCTTGATAGTCCATGGAGGAGAAGATCGAGCCCGTCTGCATATCGCCGGCATCCAGATACAGCGAGTTTTGCGCTTCGCCACGAGCTTGACTTATGTGATATTCCAAGGCCAGATACCCGCCCAGACCATTTCGTCCTGCTTCATAAGCGGCATGGCTGTCGTTGGTGTGCAATATCCTGAGTGGGGCTGCGTTCAGGGCAATGAAGCATAGGGTAAACAGGCTTAGGATAGTGACTCTTAACAAAGAGAAAAGAGGATTCGACACGTCTGTTCCACCCCAAGACTTCGCTTCGCTCCGCCTTGGGGACCGCGGTCGTGTCGAGCGAGGCCGAAAGCCGAGAAACAGTAAGCTGCTTCGCTGCTTTTGCAGACGAGAGGTCTGCAATCCTAAGCTCTGCACTTTCATGGTCGGTTGCGAGAGCTGTCTATCTGCTAAATTTAGTTCATTGCACGGCATAAGTTCTTGTCTATTCACTCTTTGCATCCTCTTTTCTCTTTCCTCTTTGTTGAAAAAACATCTGATCATAGTGTCAGTCCTTGATTTGTTGTTCTACTTTTTGCAAGTCTTCCGGGCTGTCGATGCCGATGCCCTGATAGTCTGTGATCACCATGCGGATCGGAATACCATGCTCCAAAGCGCGAAGCTGCTCCAATTTCTCGATGTTCTCCAGAGTTCCGGGGCTGAGCGCGACGAACTTGTGCAGCGCTTCAGAGCGGAAGGCATACACCCCGATGTGTCTGAAACACTGCGCTTGGGCCTTGCCATCACGATCATAAGGAATGGCTGAGCGCGAGAAATAGAGAGCATTCAAGCGGGTGTCGGTCACCACTTTTACGATGTTGGGGTTGATCAGGTCTTGAGGATCGTCGAGCATGGTCATCAGACTGGCGATCTGCACTTCGCTATCCTCAAAGGCTTTTAGGAGAGCGGTTAAGGGCTCCTTGCAGATTAGCGGTTCATCGCCCTGGACATTTACGATAACGCTATCGGGCTCCATCATTTCGGTAAGCGCGGCCACACGGTCTGTGCCACTGGGCAGCGTGCTATCGGTCATAACCACCGTTGCCCCAAAGCTTTCGCCGGCTGCTGCAATGCGTAGATCGTCGGTGGCGATGAAGACTTCGTCAAAGAGACGGGTGGTAACTACGTTTTCGTACACGTGCTGCAGCATCGGCTTGCCCTTCAGCAGGGCTAAAGGCTTGCCGGGAAAGCGGGTAGAAGCATAGCGGGCGGGGATTACTGCGTAATGTTTCATGGCTTGGCCTCCAGTTGCAGATAAACGGTGTAGGAACGAGTGGGCACATATTCATGGACCACGAAATGCGCCTTGCTAAGGCGCGCGGCTGAATTGATGGTTACGGTTTCCATGCTCATTTGCCTTAAGTGCACATCGCCCCAGTCTCTTACCACTGAGGCTACGTTTTGCACCCGGTACTGCCCGATCTGTCTTAATGCCAGTTCCTGAGCGGCTAAAAAGGCTTCAGGCAGATCTGCTTCACGGGCTTGGGCAGTCGATATCAATCTGTCATTCTCCAGTTTCAGAGCTGCCCCCTTCGACCATGCAGGAATAAGCGAAGTATCTTCTGCTAAGGCTAAGGTGTTGAGGGGAAGTGGGTTGATGCCAAACAGAACTAATTCCAGGCCTTCCGCTGAATATGACAAAGCCGGTTTCAGCTCTTGCATGGCGTAGTTCAGATAGTCCAGATCAGCGCTCACCACCAGGTCAAAGCGTTTGGAACTGTAATCGATATCCCGATGGTCAGCGAGTGTGAGCAGGGCTTCTTTGTCCACGATGTAGGAGCTGTGATTGCGGGATAAAGCTATGGCGGCAAATTCCTTAGCTTGCTCAGTGGCGCGCTTTGGAAAGTGGAAATCGGGATAAGCGATGCCCGGCATATACTCACCTTCCGGGATGCTGTGCAACCAGGCGGGAGTAAGGGAGCGGGATTGATGGGTAAAGGGAATTGGCGGCTGTGAGCTGTTCCTGCTGCAAGCGGCAAGGATGATCAGGATGGCAATGATCGACCCAACGCGCTTCACTTCAGCTCCCGATGGTGCTTCTTGAGCCAGATCAAAAGCGCTGAAGTATCCGTATAATTCACTCCGGGGATGCGCATGGCCTGAGCAATGCTGAGGGGTCGGATCCTGCTCAGCTTTTCCCTGGCTTCAAAGGCCAGAGCCTTGATGTTGTGGTAATCCAGGTCTTCCGGGATGGCGTAATCCTCGGCCTTGCGATGGCGCTCCAGCTCATCATGCATGCGAGCCAGATAACCGGAGTATTTGATTTCCAGCACCACGCGTTCCTGAATCTGTGGACTGAAGTCCTGCGGAATCTTGTAGCCATAGCTTCGAAGGTCAGATAGCGATACATCCGGGCGTTTGAGCAGTAAAGCCAGCTTGGTAGGTTCTTTCAGATCAGCATGTTGACTGCTGTTGGTGCTTTCCAGAAAGCTGATTTCCCGGGCTTTGATTTCCAGCATTCTTTGGAAGGCTTGCCAGCGGGTGTCGGTAACCAGGCCAAGTTCCCTTCCCAAGGGCATCAAGCGTTCATCGGCATTGTCCTGCCTGAGCAGGAGACGGTATTCCGCACGCGAAGTAAACATCCGGTATGGCTCGTTGGTGCCCTTGGTCACCAGATCATCGATCAGTACACCGATGTAAGCATCAGAGCGGGAGAGGATTACAGGATCCTTACCTTCCAGGGACAGGGTGGCATTGATGCCGGCCATCAGGCCCTGCGCGGCAGCTTCTTCATAGCCGGAAGTGCCATTGATCTGTCCCGCTAAATACAAGCCGGAGATGCTTTTGCACTCCAAAGAGGGCTTGAGCTCGCTCGGATCCACATAGTCATATTCAATGGCGTAGGCATAGCGCATGATGCGCGCGGTTTCGAGGCCGGGAATGCTGTGCACGATCTCTTCCTGCACCTGAGCTGGAAGGCTGGTGGAAATGCCGTTTACATAGCCTTCATGGGTATTCAGGCCTTCCGGTTCGATGAAGATCTGATGGCTTTCCCGATCCGGGAACTTGACGATCTTATCCTCAATCGATGGGCAGTAGCGAGGGCCAATGCCCTGGATGATCCCGGAATATAAAGCAGATAAATGAATGTGGCGCTTGATGATGTCGTGGGTAAGTTCAGTAGTGCGAGTGATGTAGCACTGCGCCTGGTTGCGCACCTCGATATTGCGATAGTATGAAAAGCCACGCGGATCGTCGTCACCTGCTTGAGCTTCCAAGGCGCTGTAATCCAAGCTATTGAGATCAATCCGAGGGGGAGTGCCGGTTTTGAAGCGTAGCACCTTCAATCCCAGATCGCTCAAGCTGTCCGAAAGCTCATCCGAAGCTGGTTCTCCGCTGCGTCCTCCGCTATGTGTGGTGGCTCCGATGTGGATCTTGCCTTTGAGAAAGGTGCCACCGGCAATGATCACTTTAGGCGCGTAATACTCACGTCCGATCTGGCTGACGCAGCCTTTGACCGAGCCTTTTTCCACTATCAATGCGGCTATATTCGCTTCGATCAGTTGCAGATTGGCTGTGTTTTCCACCGCTTCCCGCATCAGCTGTGAATACAGAGCTCTGTCGTTTTGAGCTCGTGGAGCCCAGACCGCAGGCCCTTTGCTGCGATTCAGCATGCGGAAGTGGATGCCGGATAGATCAGCAACGCGTGCCATCTCGCCACCCAGGGCATCGATCTCGCGCGCCAGATGCCCTTTGGCAGGGCCACCGATGGAGGGGTTGCAGCTCATGCGACCGATGGCTTCCAGCTTGATGGTAAACAGAGCTGTGTTCGCGCCACGTCTTGCGGAAGCCAGCGCTGCTTCGATGCCGGCATGCCCTGCTCCGATTACGATGATATCAAAGCTATCCTGCATAAGGGGGAGTCTCTTAGAGTTTGCTTTCCAGATACTTGGCGATACCTTCGAAGCCGGTATTCTTGAGCGTGGATACCGCGATCAGTGGTTCATCCTTCAAGCCCAGGCCTTTGGCCAGAGCATCCAGGACTTTCTTCTGCTTGGTTTTAGGGATCTTATCCGCTTTGGTGGCGATCACGCAGTGCTCGATCTCCCGCAAACGCAGCATTTCTAAGAGCTGGATGTCCTTCTTATCCGCGTCGTGACGTATGTCCACAAGCACAAAGATGCCTTTCAGTTGCGCACGCTGCTCGAAGTATTTATTGACCATCACACGCCACTTCTCCTGCTCTTTCAGGCTCACTTCCGCGAAGCCGTAACCCGGAAGATCGGTGAGCTGCAGAAAGCCGGTTTCTTCCTTGTTATCAATCTTATAGCGAGTGAGGAAAAAATTGAGCAGGCGCGTCTTCCCGGGAGTACCGGAGGTCTTGGCCAGACCGTGATGATTGGTCAAAAGGTTGATGAGTGAGGATTTGCCGACGTTGCTGCGTCCGGCAAAGGCAAACTCGGGATAGGCCGAAGCGGGATAATCAGCAGGCTCCACCGCGCTCTTGACATAGAAGGATTCCACGATTCTAAGCATCGGTATATACCACGCTGCTGCGTTCGGATTCGTAGATTTCCACTTCTCTGATCTTGGCGGGATAGGGCTCAAGGCCTTTTGCCATCTCGTGATAGATGATGCGCGCCAGATTCTCGGAAGTGGGGTTTTGCCCCTCCAGCAATGGCAGATCGTTCAGATACTCATGATCCAGCATGTCCAGAATCTTGCTCAGGATGCCTTTTATGATGCCGTAGTCCAGGGCCATGCCGATCTCATCCAGGGTGTCGCAGGCGATGCCCACGCGCACTTTCCAGTTATGACCATGCAGGTTTGAGCATGCTCCCTGGTAGCCGCAGAGTCTGTGCGCTGCGGAAAAGCTATCGCTAACATTCAGTAGATACATATTGATACTCCTAAAAATACTTCTTGCGGATAAAGATGAGCACCAGCAGAATCGAAAGCAAGAGAGAAAGCCCCATCACCACGGCAAAGGCATAGGGGTAATTCTGCATAGGCAGCTCAACATTCATGCCATATATGCTGGCAATCAGCGTGGGCAGCGCCAGAATAATGGTAACCGAAGTGAGAAACTTCATCACCACATTTAGATTGTTGGAAATGATCGAGGCAAATGCATCCATCATCCCGGAGAGGATGCTGCTGTAGATATTAGCCATCTCGATGGCCTGTTTGTTTTCGATGATCACGTCCTCGATGATATCTTCTGCATCCGGATCATTTTGCAGCCAGCGGGAGCGTTGCATACGCTCGAGAATGATCTCATTTGACTTCAGTGAGGTATTAAAGAACACAAGGGACTTCTCCATTCTCAAGAGGCGGATAAGCTCTTTGTTCCGCATTGATTGATGCAGTTCGTTCTCGATATTGGTGGTACGGCGGTTGATCTCTTTGAGAAACTTCAGAAAGTAGATGGCCGCGCGCAGATTGATGGCCAGAAGAAAGCTTTGCTGCGTGATCTTGAAGGGGCGGTGTTTCCCATCCAGGTATTGAGTGAGGATTTCATTTTCATAAAATGAGACTGTGATCACCTTATCCGGAACGATGATGATGCCCAAAGGTGCTGTGGCAAAGCTCACGCTGGCCGAGCGATGCCTGTAGTATAGCGGCACTCTGAGGATGATCAGCATAGCTTCATCTTCATATTCCATGCGGGAGTTTTCATCCGCGTCCTGCAGGTCGGTGATGAAGTCTTCCGGCAAGTCATACTTCTTGAGCAGTGCCGAGATTTGATCGGCATCGGGGCTTTCCAGATGCACCCAAAAGGCCTCGTCCATGGTAATTGCGGGCACAAAACGCTGACCGACTACTTTGAAATACTGGATCATCCTGAGGCCTCCTTTTCTATATACTTTTCCTTGCTTGAGTCAGCATTTGAAATCTGCCCAATTGTGGCAAGAAAAAAGTGAAAAGGCCGTTGTAGATGACTTCTGAGTGCCGTTGGGGCTCAGAGGAGCATTCCCGCTGCTCGAAGTCGAAAGCGCTTGTCACTCTCGTCTCCGCTGCAGGATTTGTAGATAAGCGTAGCCGGCTGGGCTTCATGAGATTGGGATAGCGCTTACGACTCCGAGGGAGGCTGGGTCTCAAGGGAAGTTGATCTGAATCTTCTTCACCTCAGGGTATTTCTCCAGATGTTCATGGATCTCTTCAGCCACGTTGTCCCGCCAGGAGTCGAAGGACAGCATATTCAGATCGATCAGCACTTCGCCATCGCTAAAGCCCACATATTTTACCATCTTCAGGCTTACAATGTCTTCACCCACTTTGGGATAGATGATCTTCTTCAGCTCTTCAATGATGGTTTCTTTGCTAAAGTTTGGCACTTCCTTGAGTCCGTGGGCAATCTCATAGTTTGAGATCGCCGTTTGCAGCGTATCTGCTGCCAGCACAGAGCAATGCACCTTCACCGGAGGCAGGCCATCCAGAGCATCCATGGCATCCCGCCAGGTGATGGCTTTGGCTTCTTCCAGGCTTTTGCCTTTGGCCAGATCGGTGATGATGGAGGCTGTGGCGATATTGGAGGCACAGCCATAGGAAAGGAAGCTGATGTCTTCGATCACTTTGCTCTCTTCATTTACTTTGAGAAACACCGTTACCTGATCTCCGCAGGAAGGGCTGCCTTCAGTGGCGGTGGCATCGGGGTTTTCCATTTTGCCCACGTTGTGCGGGTGCATGAAGTGGTCTAAAACTTTCTGTGAGTATTGCATTTATTTCTCCTGGTTTTTAAGCGCGTTGTAGAGTGGACTGCGGGAGCGTAGCTCCTCGGTGATCCTGGCCAAGGTATCCACGGTGAAATCCAGATCTTCTTTCGTGGTGTAGCGGGAAAGGGTAAACTTCATCGAACCGTGGGACTGCACATGGTTCTTGCCAATGGCCATCAGCACATAATTTGCCTTGAGCCCTTGTGACGCGCAGGCCGAACCGGTGGCCACGGTGATGCCATGCATATCCAGCATCATCGTAATGGCCTCTCCCTCAATGTAATCGATGGATATATTCACGTTATGCGGAGCGCGTCCCATACCGGGAGCGCCATTGAGCTCGATATCAGAGATCTTTTCCTTTAGGCGGGCATAGAGATAATCCGATAGCTCACGCAGCTGCGCCAGGTTTTTGTCAAAATCCCTAAAAGTGAGCTCCACCGCTTTAGCAAATCCCGCGATCAGCGCCATGGAGAGTCCTCCGGTTTGCAGATTATCCACGCGTTTCACCCCGTGGATCACCTGTCCCAGCTTCGTTCCTTTGCGCACATAGAGCGCTCCGATGCCTTGCGGACCGTGGATTTTATGCGCGGAGATGGACATCGTGTCTATCCCCAAATCCTTCATACTAAGCGGCATTTTGCCATAGGCTTGTCCCGCGTCGGCATGGAAATATATCTTGTGATCCGCCCCGGACAGGATCTCAGAGATTTCCCTGATCGGTTGAATGGTGCCCACCACGTGGTTCACGATCGTGGTCATAAAAAGCACGGTGTCCGGACGGATAGCGGCTTTGAGTTCGGCAAGATCAATGCGCGCTTCGGAATCAGCAGAGAGATAGGTAAGCTCAAAGCCTTGTTTCTCCAAATACGCTGCATTGGTGAGTAAATCGGGATAATCCACCACGCTGCAGATCACGTGTCCACCCTTTAGCGCGGCAGCTAAACCTTTGATGGCAATGTTATTGGCCATAGTCCCACCAGAAGTGAAGTGGATTTCCGCTGCATCAGCAGACAGAGAATCCGCCACGACCTTTTGGAAGGAAGCCAAAGCTTCGTTGGCGCTTTCTCCCGTGCTCACAAAGGAGCCCGGATACCAAAACCTATCACTGAAATAAGGCAGCATGGCTTCCAATGCCTCAGGGGCCATGGCACTCGTTACGCAATTGTCCAAGTAGATCTTACCGGGATTCATCTTTCTGTCCTTCTATGAAATATTTATGGATATCAGCAAGACTGTAATTACTCAAGACATCCAGGATTTTATCATTTAGCTCATGGAAAAAGAGGGAAAGCTTGCAGCCATTTCCCAGGCAATGTCTTCCGTTTTCAGGAACGCAGGAGCTATCAAAACTGCTGTCCTCCACGGCCTTCAGGATGTCCGCAAAGCTGATCTCTTCAGGCTTGCGGGTAAGGCTGTATCCGCCCTGACTGCCGGCAGCACTTTGCACGATGCCTGCGCTTTTCAGCATGGCCAGCAAGTGCTCGATGTACTTTTTGGGCAATTTTTGGGTGTCACAAACCTTCTGCGCGGATAGCAATCCGTGTTCAGCAAGCTCGATCAGCACCCGTAAGGCATATTCAGTTTTGGTATTTACAGCCATTTGATTCTCCTGTATCCATCTTTCTATTACATACTAATTGGATAGGGGTTTGCTGTCAAGCTCCTTTTGCTTGAAATATGCCAACGGGTTTTCGGGTGTTAGCGTCTGGTAGTTTTGGGACTGGAGTTCTGTTTCCCACCGGTTCTCGCGGATCTAAGGCTCGGATGAACACGGATTGGCCTACGTGGGAGTCGTAAGCGCTATCCCAATTAATTGGAACCAAGCCAATTACGCTCATCCTCCATTCCTGAATCGGAGCCGATGACTGTGTGCGCTTTCGACTTCCAGCAGCGGGAAAGTGCGAAAGAAAAGGTAGCGCACCGGATTACGCGGATTTTCTGTCCACAGATTTTGATGGAACTCTGATCCCCATGATCCCCCTGATCTGCATGATCTTTGGAAGTTTTGAGGTTTTAACGATGTGACGTTTTGACGAGGCGCTGGGTGACTCTCCATTACTCTTTTATTCTGTGTTCAAAACTCTTTTTCTCTTTGCGTCCTCTTTCCTCTTTGTTTGCCGAACAGTGTCGGCATCGCGCAGCTTAATTCTCAATTGTCCATCCTCAATTCTCAATTACTTAACTCTTTGTGGCCTCTTTTCTCTTTCCTCTTTGTTTGATAGAGCGCGGTTTTTAAACGGATTCAGATGTAACACAGACCCTCTGATCTGCATGATCTTGCTTTGGGTTCCATTGAGTGCTCTGTGATTCTCTCCTGTTTTACTGATAGATTACCCCATAGTCCCCTCATAAGATGAGAAGAATATGAGGTAAAACAGAGCTAAACTTGAGGCCGAATAGATGGGAGGAATGCAAGGGAAGCTGAACCAAGAGGAATAGAGTAGATGAGGGGAAAGGGCTTGCTACAAAAAATCGCACTCACGCTGCTCGAAGTCCCAAACGCTCGTCATCATCAGCCTTGATGCAGGATTGGGGGAGGATGTTTGGGAGCTATCGACGCTACATCACCACAACTCTGGAGGTGGCTCGTGTTGCGCCCTTCCGATCTGTCAGCCTAAGATAATAGATCCCGGAAGGCATTCTCCTGCCAATTGCATCACGAAGGTCCCAGCTGAGCTCATGCACTGTGCCCCAGGGAATTTCACGAATCAATTGACCCCGGATATTGTATACACTTAGTGTAGAGTGGTTCGGAAGCGTATTCTGGGTCTTGATCGCACAGCGCTCAGAGGCGGGATTGGGATAGGCGCAAAGAGAAAGCTTAGGTGTAGTCAGCATCTCATCTGCCGTAGAACTTGCCCCAAAATTGGTGAGGTAATACAGCCCATCACTATTAATCACATAGAAGGATGGAGTATTGATCAGTGGGAAAAGCTCTATATCAACCACGGGGCTGCCCAGATATTGGTGTTCCAAAGGGATGATCTCGTCATTGCCATTCAGCAAAGCCAGGTAGCAATCATCCTGAACGGGCTGGCTCCAGCCCAGAGGGATCAGATCATCAAAGTTTGGGCCAATTGCCGCAAGATTGCTGCTGTAAAACACCGGTTCCCATGTGGTTCCAAAATCATGTGAACGCCAAAGGCCGTCCGAATCACTCTCCGTTGCGATGATGCCGTAGAGCATTCCGGAATCAGTGAAGCGAAAGCCGGATAAGAGAGACATGCTGCTCTGTTGCCAGGTGGCTCCTCCATCAGATGAGATGTAAACCAAGTTACCGTTATTGCAAACCAAATGTTGGCCAAACCAATCCACTGAATTGCAGTTATTCATACCCACAGCAGTTATCCGATACCAGTTTACCGCGTCGCTGGAATGATACAGTCCATCCCGTTCTCCCACATAGTATTTTCCGTTTGAGGGGCAATGTTTGATGAAGTTTGGCCGCATAAACCACTCATTGTGCGTCCATTGATGGGTTGTGAGATCAAAGTTGTACACACCATCGCTGTATGAACCTGCACCCATGGCGACCATCAATGTGTTTGTGTCCAATTGACAGATGCCGGAGATCGGCAAACCTTGCGCGTAGTATTGATATTGATTATACTCTCCGTTTTCCAGCAAGACCAGGAGTTCCTGATCCAGGCTCCTGACCCCAAAGGCAGATGGCTCCTGGTTCAGATTGGCACAGTAGATATGCATTGCTTCTGGCCCAAACTGGCTGATGTCAAAAGCATTCAGCCCCAGGCAAAAGATCGAAATGGCAAGAAAAACATGTATCTTCAGCATCGTATCCTCCCGTAAAGGTTACTCCTTAAGCCACCAGAATAGGTTGCAAATTTTGTTCCTTAATATAAGGTTTTATCTGAACCCCAATGAAAGGGCTTTCGCCACAGTGAATGAAAACCGGGTGAGGATTGCAGACGTCCTCGTCTGCACAAGCAGCGAAGCTGCTTTCTTTTCTCGGCCTGCGGCCTCGCTCGACACGAGACGTGTCGAATCCTCTGGCTTTCATGTAAATGCTTTGGCAGCTCGTTTAGTATTGGATATCTTAGCTCGCCCCCCCCTTCAGCACATTAAAGCTTGACTGAAAACGCAGTGTCCTCAAAATGACACAATGCAAAGTAAAGATCAATCACACAATACACTCGGAGCGTTCTCATGCTGCAACCAAGTTGGATAGAACTCGATGCCAAAGCACTGAGCAAAAATATCCGTTATCTGAAAAAGCGCCTGGGTAAGGAGAGAACCTTTGTTTCGGTGATCAAAGGCAATGCCTATGGGCATGGCATCGAAGAGTTTATCCCCCTGGCAGAAGCTTCCGGAGTGAACCATTTTGCCGTGTATGACGCCTTTGAAGCCTTTCGCGCCCTCAAGGCCAAGTGCCGCAATAGCAATCTGATCATCCTGGGCATGGTGGATGCCGATCAGATGGAATGGGTGATCGCCAACGACATCGCCTTTTACGTGTTTAGCATCGATAGGTTGGAAGCAGCTATCACCGCAGCACGCAAGGCCAAACGTAAAGCCATCATCCATTTGGAACTGGAAACCGGAATGCATCGCACCGGGCTGGAAGAGACGATCCTGCCCCAGGTCATTGCCCTGATCAAAAAGAATAGCCGCTATCTCAAGCTGGAAGGCATCTGCACGCACTTTGCCGGTGCGGAAAGCATTGCCAATTTCTCTCGCATTCAGGATCAATTGGGAGCTTTCAAGCGTCTATGCAAGAATATCAAAAAACAGGGGCTGGTGCCACAGTATTATCACAGCGCTTGCTCCGCGGCAGCTCTGATCTATCCTGATACGCTGATGGATCTGGTGCGTTTTGGGATTGCTCAATATGGCTTTTGGCCTTCGATGGAAACCAAGATGAAGAATCTGCTTTCCGAAGAGCTGAAGTTCACCCGCGATCCTTTGAAGACTGTGCTCAGCTGGAAGACCAGGGTGATGAGCGTGAAACTGGTGGAAAGAGGCAATTTCGTCAATTATGGCAATGCCTATCTGGCTACCAAGAATATGCGGCTGGCCACCATCCCGATTGGCTATTACCATGGCTACAACCGCAGTCTCAGCAATTTCGGACACGTGCTGATTCACGGCAAGAAAGCCGATGTGGTGGGCATGGTCAATATGAATATGTTCATGGTAAACGTGACTCACCTGCCTTCAGTGAAAGCAGGTGACGAAGTGGTGCTGATCGGCAAACAAGGGGATCTGCAGATCACAGTGGCCTCATTCTCGGAACTCAGCAATATGGTGAACTATGAGTTATTGGCACGGCTGCCGTATCAGATTCCCAGGATTGTGATTAACTGATAGTGCTTTAGTGTTCCAGCTTCTTGGTGGCCACCCAGGTTTGGAAATCCTGGGTAATCTTGGAAAATCCACCCTTTTCGTAGATTCGGGTCGTGGCAGGGTCATCTGAGATGAGATAGAGGTGATTGGCGCTGATCCCGCGATGGTAATTTACCAAATACTGGATCATGCTGCCGGCAAAGCCTTTACCTCTGTATTTCTCACGGGTAAATACGTCCGCAACCCGGCTGTATCCGGCATAAATGCTGACGCTGGATAGCGCGGCAAGTTCGCCACCATAGAAACCGCCTAAAAGATGATAGGAAGGATGGGCAAGATGACGTTCCACAACCTTGATAGTCCAGTCTCCGCCATACTCGGTGGCAATGGTCTCCATGATGTCGATGTCCAATTGCTTTACCCGCTCAATCTTAAGATCATCCACTTGTCTGAGACTGCCTTCGTGGTCGTGCAGAAAATACTGATGGTCACTGAACTGAAGGTCAAATCCATGGTTCTTGAGGGGTTCCGATACTTTTGCTACTTCATTGGCCTGCAGAGATGAGTAGATGCTGGGGTTGATGCCTTTGCTTTTATAGAAAAACTCAATGTCGCGCAGGCTGCTTTCGATGCCGAGATAATCCTTGATCACGGCATGGTTGCTATCCAGGGAGGCTTTGTTTCCCTCGTTAAAGAAGATAAGTCCGTAATCCTTTTGGATCATACTGGCAAAACGTTGGGGGAAATGCAACTCAGTATCCTTCATTCGGGCTACATTGAATGGTATATGCATGGGTCACCACCTTTTTGGAGCATTTATCTATAGTCTAGTTAAAATCAGGTAAGGGGCAAGCACTATCAAGGCATGACACGCCCGCTTGATCGCGAAACGCAGGGTAACACGCTGCCTGATAGCATCTTATCGATCGATTTCCAGGCACTCCCTGGATCAGACCAATGCTGTCCATAGAGTCATTGCTCTTAAGGATGTGTGGACAAATATCCACACCATGTAGTTTTTCGGCCATTTTTGCGGATATCGCTATTGACAAGATAATCGGAGAATAATATGAGTGTTTCGTGTGCTTGATGAATCTTTTTTGATCATCCGGACGCAAGACTATTGTAATGCACTTCAACACTTTTAACGAATTAAGTTCAACCATAGTGAGGTTAAATGGGACTGCAACAGATACTGATGATCGCTCTCGGAGTAGTGGTAGTAGGAATAGCCATCGCTGCGGGCATCTGGATGTTTCACTACTATGCATATACCACAAATCTACAGGCTATGTTAGCCGAAATCAATCACTTCAAGGTAGATGCATATGCTTATTGGTCGACTCCCATCGCTTTGGGAGGGGCCGGAAAGAATCCGGATGAAGCCAGTCTTGAAGCCTTGGCCAGCGCCATTGGCTTTGATCCGGAAGGGATGAGCAAAGTTGTTCAATTGGATTACATCAAGAATTCCGAAAATGGCACGTACAAGCTGGTGAGTTTCATTGATGGCGAACTGGTAATCAATGCCCTGGGGCGCGCTACCCGAGCCGGGAAACACCCTTTTGTGAACTATGAATATGATTTGGTGACCGAAGAAACCGATATAAACGTGGATTCCTTGAAGGAGTTCCCCAGCACCCACTTCTGATTTATCGCGCACTTATAGCGATCTATAGCTTCCCAGTTTCCAGATGGCTGCCCACTACTTTGAGGAGTTTCCCGTTGCCGAAGGAGACCGTGACCACGGCATCCTGATCAAGCCCATTTACCGAGAGCACCACCCCTACTCCATATTCCTTGTGCCACACTTTCTGCCCAATTTTGAAGTGCTTCTGACTGTCCCTCACCTTATGGATAGCTTTTTTATAAGTGCTTCCCGGAATCCCCATATCGTGGCCATGGCTCTCCAGCAAGCGTGAATCCAGCTTTTCGATGAAGATGCTGGGCTCCGTGAAACTAAAGCTGTCATAGAGCCGGCGGGATCTGGCATAACTGAGTTTCAGTAAACGCTTGGCCCGCGTGACGCCCACATAAAAGAGCCGGCGTTCTTCCTCGATCTCTTCTCTGGAATCCATGCTCATCCGATGGGGCAAGAGTTCGTTTTCCAAACCTACCAGATATATCGATTCAAACTCCAGGCCTTTGGCATTGTGCAGAGTCATTAGACGCACGCTTTCGCTCTCACTGGATACCTTGTCCATGTCTGTCTGCAATGCCACATAGGGCAAGAAATCTGCCAGAAGAGGCAAACGCTCGTTTTCCCGTTCGAAGCGATCAGCAAATTCATTGACCGATGCCACAAACTCTATCAGGTTCTCAGCTCGAGCGATGTCCTTGGGGTCACTGCTCTTCTTGTATAGCTGCACCAGACCGAGATCTTCCACGATCTCTTTGACGATGGCGGTCACCGGCGTGCTGTCCAGCATCTTCCGCCAGCTCTCCAGCTTGCTAGCAAAGGCTGAGACGCGTTTGACCGCTGCCATGCCCAAATCCTGCACAGCACCGGAGTTTTGGATGGTATTGTAGAGTGAAACCCTGGTTTTACCGGCAAAGGAGAGGAGCTTGCCCACCGAGGTTAAGCCAATTCCGCGAGGCGGTTCATTGATGATCCTGAGCAGGTTTTCATTGTCTGCGGGGTTGCTGATGCAGCAAAGATAGGCGAGGAGGTCTTTGATCTCTTTGCGTTGGTAGAAGTGCAGACTGCCCACGATGCTGTAGGGGATTTTACGTTGCATCAGGGCGTTTTCAAATACACGGGATTGGGCATTGGTGCGATACAGAATGGCGATTTGCCTCAGATCCTGTCCGGCCTGCCACTGTTCCGAGATTTGCTGCGCGACCATCTCAGCTTCTTCAAAGCCATCCTCATATACTTCCAGCCTGGGTTTGAGGCCTTCGCCCAATTCGCTCCAGAGCTCTTTGGCATGACGATATTTGTTCTGACTGATGATGGCATTGGCCAGATCCAGGATGGCGGTGGTGCTACGGTAGTTTTGCTCCAGACGGATGGCTTTCACATCATTGTAATCCCGCTCAAACTCCAGAATGTTACGCAAGGTAGCACCCCGAAAGCTGTATATCGCCTGGTCATCATCCCCCACCACGCATACCCTTTGATGCTTACTGGCGATCTGATGCACGATCTCAAACTGCGCGCGGTTTGTATCCTGATACTCATCGATCATCACGTAAGCAAAGAGCTCCTGATACTTGGCACGAATCGCTTCGTTTTCGCGCAGTAACTTGGCAGTATAGAGCAGGATATCATCAAAATCCATGGCCTGATTCATTAGGAGAGACTCCTGATAATGCCGATAAATCTGAACAAAGCCTTTGTCAAAGGGATTGTGCCCGATCTCACCGGCGGCAATATCTTCGGGATGCATGAGGCGGTTCTTGAATCTGCCGATGCGCCCCAAGACCTTGTTTAATGGGAACTTCTGGACATCGTAGCCATGCTCTTTGTAGATGCGTTTGAGCACAGATTTCTGTTCATCGCTGTCATAGATGCTGAAATTCGCGTTGTAAGGCAAGACTGAAGCTTCATAACGCAGGATGCGCAGGCATATCGAGTGAAAAGTACCCACCCACAGCGAGCGCATGGGGATGCTCAAAAGCTTTTCCAGCCTGTCTTGCAGTTCTCCTGCTGCTTTATTGGTGAAAGTCACGATCAGGATTTTCCAGGGGGGAATCTTGCGCTCTTTGATCAAGTGAGCAGCACGATAGATGATGCAACGGGTCTTTCCGCTGCCTGCTCCGGCTAACACCAGAATAGCACTATCGGTATCGGTTACAACTGCTCTTTGCTGTTCATTCAGCTCCTGCAGATAGTCTATCATGGCCTTAGTTGCCGATCCGGACGAAGACCGGTGTGCTTAGTCTGCCTTCCAGATTTCCGGCAGGATAGCTTTTGTATGCGGAGAGCCGATACCAATAATCTCCGGGAGTGACGCTGGGGTCGTTTTCTCCGCTATGAACATAGGATTGGATCGCGGTGCCGCCTGCGTGTAACAGGGTATCTACCACGGCATAAGCGCTGTAGTAACCCAAACTGCGATACACATAGTATCCATCGGTATTGTAGGGATTGTTACCGATCCATTCCAGGCGCACATAGCGGGTGGCCGTTCCGCTGCCAAAAGCATTGGCAGATACGCCGCTGACGTCTCCGGGGACGATGATATTGTTGTTACCATTGGGATCAAGAGGATTATCACGCTTTAATCCACAGGCAAAGAGGCTGAGTGAAACAAGAACAAAGAGTATGTAGCGCATCATCTTCTCCTAAAAGCGCAGTTCCAGCCCGGCAGGAGTGACCTGCAAGGGTGAAGCGCTGCGGCGTTTGACGATATCCTGCCAAAGATCCGCGTTGTATTCATTAGTGGAGACCACCACATCATAGAGATTGTAGGCCCAGACTACTGCTCCAAAACCGAGCATCATCAGAGAATATTGATATGGCGTTTGGGCTTTGGAATAGTAATTGTTGATATCCTCAATCTGAGTTGCGGATTGATAGATTCGGTGATTGGTCATAGCTTGATCATAGAAGTAGATGGATCCCATCACCGCCACCAGTTCCAGGCTCAGAATCACGGTAGCTTTGGTATTATGCTTCGTGGAGAATTGTCCCCAGCCGGGTACCACGGCACTTTTCAGGAAGTTTTCTCGCACGGAAAGGGCTTCGAGTTCATAGAGTTGCAGCATATTCTGCCTGGAGATAAGGTCTTGACGGTAAGCGCTGCGCTCCCGGTAGTCCTGCCAGCCGTATTTGGTGCTGTCCGAAAAGGCTTCCAGATCAAATCTGCTTTGCGCCCAGAGCATAGATGAACCAAACAAGATCAAGCAGAGTATGCACTTATGATAAATAGTCACTTTCATCCGCCACCTACTTCATCAGCTCTTCCGAGAGCCGGTTTAAGGGTATTACAGAGCGATCACGCAGGTTGATTTGCCACACGTAAAGGAAGGTATCCGTGGGCGTCAATAGATCGTAGCGAGCCTCATATTTGTACTGTCCGGTAGACAATAATATCTTCCAGCCACTATCCCGAACCTCGTTTTGTTTGTGAACTTGCAGCACTTCTGCCCGTTTTGCGGCCACTCTTCTCAGCAGGACACCACCCCGGTATTCATTGATGATTCGTTGCGCAAAGGCGGTGGGATTGCGTTCTGCTTCGATCAGGTTTTGCATAACGCCTGCACGAGTGCGGTATTGCGGCAAGGGATCCAGCGCAATAGCCTGGTTCAATAGTGCCAACGCGTCAGCGTGCTTTTGCGTGGCTTCCAGGCGCTCAGCCTCAGTCGCCAGTTGCATCGCTCGCGCGATATTTTCACGTGTCTGGCGCACTCGCTCAATAGCTGCCAGAGCCGGCGCGTAGTTCGGAATGATATCAAATGTCTTGTTATAGTGAATCAGGGCTGCGTCAAACTCCCGCTCGGCCAGGAGGCTATTGCCCTTTTCGATATAGAGCGAGGTGATCCCTTCCAGGCGCGCGTCTATCTCAGCCTTTTTCCCGGGATTGTATTGCAGCACGATCCTAAACAGACGATCTGCTTCCAGATAATCCTGCGCATCCACAAACTCTTCAGCCTGAGCCTGATACACTTCAGCGATCAAGCGATTGATGTTTTCACCCTGCACTACCGGATATCTGGCCAGTTCAAAGAGCTCTTTCAAAGCATCCGTATGATAACCCTGTTCGGCCAGGATCATGGCATAATCCACTTTGGAGTCTATAAACTGCAGCACAAAGTTGCGCGCCTGAATCTCGAAGGTGTTATTGGGAAAGCGGTCGTGCAACTCTTTATACTCTTCCCAGGTCGAATTACGATCCTGATACTCGTCCATAAAGATGCTGATTCTACGCAGCATGACTTCAGGGATCAGGGTGGAATTGGGAATCTCCCGCGTGATATCTTCCAGATACTTCATGGCCAGGGCTTTATCATCTTCCCGATAGGCCTGTTGACTGAGATTCATATAGATCCTGGCCAGCTCCACATCAGCCGGAGCTGAATTTGCCAGCTTGAAAAACCTGATGGCCAGTGGGATGTTTTGCCGAGTCAAGGCCAGTTTTCCCAATTCCAGATAACTGTTGCTGCGCACCAGTTCTGCTCTGGTGATGATGGCACCATTTTGGCCGACCTTGATCAAGCGGTCCAGCTCCTCAATCGCTCCGGCATAGAGCTGTTTCTGATACAGTTCTTCTGCCCGATTGAGCCGATTGATCTCACATCCGCCCAGCAGCATCGCGCAGAGCACGAGCAGGAACATACCATAGTTCAGGCCATGGCGGATTCCTGATATCATGTCATTGTGTATAAACTTCATAGCTTTCCAATTCTCAAGTATTTCCGCATCCCGTTTTCTACAAGATGTACCAGATGCCTTCCAGGGCTTCTTCAAAGATATTTGTTTCAGCTTTGGTGAGCTCATTCAGCAGTTCCGGTTGCGGACTGTGGGTCAACAGGATTCGCTTCAAGCCATAGTCTTTCAGCTTCCAAATCTGCTGGGGCTCCGGATGCCCGGCATCGACCAATAGCGTATGGGCTCCCTTGATCAGGGGCGCAATGCTGTCCGTTGTGCAGAGATCTGAGCTATAGACAAAATCTCCTCCATCGGAGTGCACACGGATCGAATACGCCATCATCGGGTTCGGATGATCGTGTTTCTCGATTTCATCCCGATAACCATAAAGGTGATCATTGGCCATGGCCTCCAGCTTGGGCAAGCGTACCGAAAGCTCGCTCATGGGCAAGACCCTCAGCTTAAAAGAGATCCGGCCTGGGAAGGTGTAAAACATGCTGAATAGAGCCTCGAACTCCCCTTCACGCTCCGGGACAAAGAGCAGCAAATCCTTCTCTCGCCCTCTGAGATAAAGCATCTGGATCAGCATAAAGACACCGGCCACATGATCCGGGTGGAAATGCGTGATCACCACCGCGTCCAGATCGTTCTCAGCTACGTCACTCAGCAGCAATTGATAGATGGTGCCTTCGCCGCAATCCAAAAGATACTGCTTGCCCTCACTGTGCACGAGCACGGAGGAGAGATGCTTCCCCAGCTGAGGCAATCCGGAACCAGAGCCTAAAATCCGTATCTGCATATCACTTCGTCTTCTTTTGATTGGCCGGAATCACCACCGGAACTTGGTCCAGCTTCCGTCCGAAAATCAGGAAGAAACCGGCAAAAAGAGCAGTGCTGATCATCAGTAGTTCCCGCGAGCCGATCCGGAAGATAATGATGGAGGTTAGCACGATCAACACGTTGATCGCGTAGATGATGGCCGCGGTAACCTTGACCGAGCCCAAAACATTATTGATTCTGTGGGTGGAATGGTCTTTCCCACCCTGCATCACGTGCCTGCCGTCTCTGCGCCTGGTGTAGCTGACCAGGGATATATCGAATATGGCATAGCTGAGCAGCAAGACCGGCAGGAGATAGAACATCTTGTCGTTGTGTTTGTTACCGGCATATTGCGCCATCAAAATGCCCATCGAGGACAGGAAGTATCCGATGAACATGCTGCCCGCGTCACCCAGGAAGATCTTGGCCGGATTGAAGTTATAGGGCAAAAAGCCGAAGGTGGAGCCGGCAAAACTGAGCGAGATCAAACCGATCAGAGCCATCGCCTGCTGATTTGACGCAGTGATATTGGTGAGGGCAAAAACAAAGAAACCCAAGCCCAGGATGCCCGCCATACCACTGATGATGCCATCCATGTTGTCCAAAAAGTTAAGCGCGTTCATCAAGCCCACCATCCATAGGACTAGGATGGGGACGGTGATGATGATGCTGCCAAACATGCTGTCCAGCTCCGCCAGGGTAAAATTGCTGAGGATAAAGAGCAGTGCCACTACAAATTGCCCACCCATCTTGACCATGGGTTGCATTCCCCGCCGATCGTCGATCAGTCCGATCAGCACGATCAAGACTGTGCCGGCCAGATAACCCAGCATCGGAGCGTCAAAATATCTCCCCGGTGAGATTGCTACGTCATAGACGCACAAAAGGATGAAGCCCAGTGCCACGCTCAAGCCGCCCATCAAAGGCACGCTCTTGAGATGCATCTTGCGAGCTTCCGGTTTGTCCACAAAGTTTATCTTATTGGCCAGCCTGATGATAAAAGGCGTGAGGCCATAAACAAATAGCCAGGACATTATGAATACGCTAAGGTATTCATAGATGCGAAAATCCATCCATTTCTCCATGCTGATATACTGATAAGACATGCTTGAGATTTACGGGATTTTGTCAATGCTTTTCCGCTGTTCAAGATTCCGAATCCGCTTATCATATAGTTAAAAACACCATTGTGAGGACGAAAATGGCCGGCATCATCTTCTTTAAAACTGCTGATCTGAAGACCATCGGAGATTTCTATGAACACTATCTGGGCATGAAGCTCTGGTTGGATCAAGGCAAATGCCGCATCTATGAACACGGCAATCTGCGCCTGGGCTTCTGCGCTGCGAATCAAGCCGATACGAACGGCACAATCACCTTTTACTACTCCCAGATGCAAGATGTGGATGCAGCTTACGACCGCTTTGGCGATATCGCCACCGACAGCCCGAAGCTCAACCCCCACTTCCGCATCTATCACTTTTGGGCAAAGGATCCTGAGGGACGTAATCTGGAGTTTCAACACTTTCTGGCTCCGGACTATGATCTGACCCAAACTGCCAAGCCACTCACCATCCTGAACGCGGATTCCGCCAAGCCTAAACTGCTGCTCACCATGCTCTTGCCGGATCAAGCCATGCAGAGTTTGGAGCAAACCTTTGAGGTAAAAGCCAACACCCAGGATCGGCAACTTATGAAAAGTGAATTGCTTGCAGGAATCAAAGATGCCCAAGCCCTGCTCTGCTTATTGGGAGACACCATCGATGCGGAAGTGATGGATGCCGCGCCAAAGCTGAAAGTGATCTCAAACTACGCGGTGGGCTATAACAACATTGATCTGGAAGCTGCAAAAGCCCGCGGAATAGCTGTTTGCAACACTCCCGGTGTGCTCACCGAAAGCACGGCTGATCTCACCTGGGCCTTGATCATGGCCACAGCCAGAAGAGTGGTTGAGGCTGATGACTTTACTCGCGAAGGGCTGTTTACAGGCTGGAAACCGCAGCTTTTCTTAGGTCAGGATTTGCACGATCACACTTTGGGCATCCTGGGCATGGGCAGGATTGGTCAAGCTGTAGCCCGTCGCGCTACCGGCTTTGGCATGAAGATCCTATACTCATCAAGAGCGCCAAAGGATCTGCCCTTTGAGGCCGAGCATGTTGATCTGAAACGCTTGCTGACCGAGTCGGACATCCTGAGCCTGCATCTGCCTCTTACACCTCAAACTCAACACTTGATCGGTAGAGATGAACTGAGCCTGATGAAGGCCAATGCCATTCTGATCAATACCGCTCGCGGTGCGATCGTGGATGAAACGGAACTGATCCGGCATCTCAAAGAAGGGCGCATCTTTGCCGCAGGATTTGACGTGTATGAGCAGGAACCCCTGATCCCACAGGAGCTTTTGGAGCTAGAAAACGTGGTGCTGCTGCCTCACATCGGCTCTGCCAGCATCGAAACCCGTAACCGCATGGGCCTGATGGCGAGCGAAAATGCCAAAGCCATCCTCGAGGGATACTCCGCCCCTTCAAGAGTTGTGTGAGATAAGTCAACACTCAATAGATCATGCTGATCACAGGTATCAGAGTTCCATCAGAATCCGTTTAACAAACTGCGCTCTATCAAACAAAGAGGAAAGAGAAAAGAGGCCGCAAAGAGTTAAATAATTGAGAATTGATAATTGACAATTGAGAATTAGGCTGCGCTACGCCGACACTTGAGAACCTTAAAACCTTAAAACTTTAAAACATCCAAAGATCATGCAGATCACAAGGATCATGGGGATCAGAGTTCCATCAAAAATCTGTGTTAATATGCGTAAATCTGTGGACAGAAAATCCGCGTGCTACCTTTTCTTTCTCACCTTCCCGCTGCTGGAAGTCGAAAGCGCACATAGTCATCGGCTCCGATTCAGGAATGAAAGATGAACGTAATTGGTTTGGCTCCAATGAATTGGGATAGCGCTTACAACTCCCAGGGAGGTAAATCCGCGTTCATCCGCGCCTTTTATCCGCGTTAATCTGCGGGACACCAAAAACCTCATCCACCAACCACCCCGCGAGAGGATTCACCCCTACTTCCAGGTTTGCCCCAGCAGTTTACGCAGCTGGCTATAAGTATCTTTCAGTTTATCCCCAAAATCCGGTTCCTGATATGAATCCAGACTCTTTTTCCCGACCCTGTAGCCATGCTCATAGAAGTCTTTGGCCTTTCTCAGGTCATAGAAACTCAGCTCCGGCAGATGGGCATCGATGTAGATATCCGGTTTGAATTCTGTGGCAGCTTGCACAGCGATCAAACCTTGGTTCAGCATCAGAGTCTGCACAAAGACATCATGCCGGCTCAGTTTCTCTTTCTTACCCATTCTGCTCTGATTGATGCTCTCCACTCGCTGCTTGATCGGAGCCAGAACGTTTACGGCAATGGTGAGCTCTCCCGGAACTTTTTCCGCAAAAGCCAGAGGCAAAGGATGCGCCACTCCCCCATCCACCAGCAGATAATCTCCGATTTCGTGGGGCGCGAAGATATAGGGCAGTGAACTGGAAGCCCGCATCGCGTCTGCCAATTGACCTTTGTCGATCAAGATGCTGCACTGGCGATACAGATCAAAGGCCACCGCGATGAAGGGGATATCACAATCCTCGATCCGGGCCTTATTTGTCCAATGCGCAAAGAGTTTATGAATTGCTTTACCATCAAAGATGCCACTCCGCGTAAAATCCAGATTCAAGGGATTAAAGAGCTCAATGGTGGAGATTTCTTCCGCCATTTCAAGCATTTGCGGTGCCTCGATGCCATAAGCCGCGCAAGCCCCGATGATCGCGCCCATGGAAGTGCCGACGATCCCGGAGATCTCGAATTGCTCTGTGATGGCTGCGATCACGCCCATGTGCGCCAAACCGTAAGCCGATCCTCCTCCCAAGATCAATCTTGCTCTTTTCATCTCAGTCCCCTTATCTTTTTGTGTACCCTATAGTTATGCCTTACCACAAACACAAAAACCACATTGCTCACGATGAGCACGATGTTGATCGTAAACAGATCATTGCCTCCATAAAAGGCCATCGCCGGGATCAGCAGGGCCAAAAGCAGCACTTTGAAGATGATTATCCCCCGTGGCAAGCCCAGCTTACGAAATGCCCAACGAGCCACGGGATTACGTTCCCGCTCATAATAGTGCGGCTTCAGCACCAGATAGGTGGAATGTCCATCCAGGATGTTCACCAGGATAAACAAAGCCAATAATGCCCAAAACAAGGCAGGAGTGCCGGATAGCTCATTGTGTAATGCACTTAGTATCTTTTCCAAAAATCTCATGGAGTCATGCTGGTAGCTAGGCTTTTTTTGACAAGCAAAAAGCGGTGGAGTTAACTTCGGTCAGGGCACGGATGTGGCTCGTAACATAGCATTCCGATGCTACGCCTGCAAGGCCTTTCCCCTATCTTCAGCTCCTGTTTAGCCCGGCTTTACCTCATATTCTCTTCATGACATGAGGGGAACATGAGGTAAATGAGGACTAAGCATGACTTCAGGCAATGGGCAAGCTTCCAGCCCTCTTTTAGCCCGAACGCCTCCTGACGATCTCCCGAAGAGTTCCCGAACCTCGCTCAGGAAGTCTTCGAGAGGTCGATAGCAGGTTCTCAGGCTAAAAGCAGCCGGGGATTCAGGATTGCAGACGGCTCGTCCGCAGAAGCGATGGAGTCGCTTACTTCGTACGGAACTGCGTTCCGTTTCGACACGGGGACGTGTCGAATCCTGTGATCTCAGCGATAGGCCACTACGCGATAAAAGCCCTTGGCTCTGCTGCCGGCGGCGTTATCGACATAATAGAGACGGCTGGCCGCGGTGGTGGCCAAAAGGCTTACTCCGCTACTAAAATCCGGTAGCGGGCAAAAGTATAGCTTATATCCCGTGGGACTACCGGATACGGCATTCCAGGAGATTCGCGCGCTGGTGCCATTGGCCAAAAGCTCTATCTCAGGCTCTTGGGGTATGCCCAGTGGAGCCAGGACAGTCAGACTCACAGGAATGGTTACCAAACTATTCGTAGCGCTGTTGCTCTCAATCGTGATATCGCTATTGTAGGTGCCCGCGCTCAATCCGCTGGCGTCAAAGCCCACACTGAGCGTGTGATTTGCTGCACCGCTATTGATGGTTCCGCTTACCGAACTGCCCCCATTGATGCTAAGCCAAATTCCGCCACCTGATACAGATGCCTGATAATCCAGGGCGCCGGTACCAGTGTTTCCGATTATCAGGTTTTGAGTAGTAAGATCATCCGATTCCAGGCTTTTGCTCATGGAAGCCGGATTCCAGGTGATATTGCTCACCAAGGCGGATGGTACCAATTCGATCACGCTCACACTCCAGTGCAGCGCATCGCTATAGCTGCCACCCCAGGTCATGGTGTGCAGATTGTGATCCCAGGTATCATGGATGTATATAAGGCTGCTCGTGCTTTCATAGCCCACGCCCACCATGGTGTGGCCTTGAATGTGGATCATCACCGGAATGCCATTATCGATGCTTTGCTGAAACTGAGCCAGCGTGTAGCCCTGGCTATTGCCGTTGTAGCCTTGAATCAATTGATTGTAGTTCGTAGTTATCTGATACCCGCGCGACTCCATAAACAGCCGAAAACCTCTGATGGCGTCTCGCTTTCTGGGAGTCGCAGTTTCGTGTCCGCTATAGTTTGACAAAACCGAGCCATCATTGTAAGTGAATATGGTTGAGCTTCCATCGCTGTTGTTCCAATAGTCCTGATTGGTTCCGATGTAATCCGCGGTGCAATTGGCATAGGTAGCGGTGGGATTGGCAGTGCCATAGGGATCATCTCCGCTATTGCCATAGCCGGTCCAGAATCTATCCACATGTCCCCACACAGCCAGGCCGTCAAAGCCTTGATGGGTGGCGCTCAGAGAGCATTCTCCATAACCCCAGGCGGCATTGGTGAGCGGGAATAATCCACCATTGGTGGGGCCCGCGTACATATTCGGATAGCCATTGCGATCATAGTATCCGGCCATCATGGCTGCGGATGTGGCTGTGCAGCCATAGACCCAATTGAGCTTGGGCACATCACTCAAGATAACGGCACTACGACCGGGAGTGACGCTGGGGCCGGGATTGCGCAAGGCTTCGGGAATGCCGGGAATGGTGTGTTCAACGATGGTTTTACCGTTTTCGTCCTGAAAACGACTGACTTCATAAGGATTAGCCGCATAGGCCAGGCTAAGCGCCATAAACAATAAGCAAAGCATGGATCGGAACATCTGATCTCCTTTGTGGAATCCCATCCAAAATGATGGTTTCACCTATATAGATGCAGCTTACGATATGATCATTTTTGGTCAAGCCTTTTCTTGGGGTTTGGCAGATCAAAGGCTGAGATTTTCTGCCACTTCGATGGGAACTTCGAGGGTAAACTCACTGCCTTTGCCGGGTTCGGAATTCACGGTGATATCTCCACCCAGCAGCCTGGCCAGTCCTTTACAGATGGGCAAACCCAAGCCGGCTCCTGCCTGATCGCGAGTGAAGGACATATCGGTTTGGTAAAAGCTCTCGAAGATTTTAGCCTGTTCACTCCTGGCAATGCCTACCCCACTGTCTTTGACCTTCAGAATCAGGAGATGATCCCTGATCGCGCAGGAGAGTTCGATCATGCCCTCTTTGGTGAAGTTCAAAGCGTTATCCATCAGCTTGGCCAGGATCTGGATCAGTTTGTGTTCATCCGCGATGATCACGGTATTGGTCAGTTCAATAGGCACCACACAGCTGAGTTCGATGCCTTTGGCAAAGACGGGGCTTTTGTACATATCAAAGATCTTATGCATCATCGCCAATAGACTGAAGGGCTGTTTTGCCACAGCTTCCTGCCCGGAATCGATCTTGGCAAAATCCATAATGTTAGCAATGAGCTGGAGCATGCGCTTGCCGCTCTTGTGAATGCTTCCGGCAAAGTCCTTCACGTTTTCAGGGCTGTGCTCTCCATGTAAGAGCAATTGCGCAAAACCCATGATGCCGTTCATGGGAGTGCGAAACTCGTGGGACATATTTTGCATGAAGCTGCTTTTAAGCTTTTCGCTCATCACCGCGCGCTCTTTGGCGCGATAGAGCTCCTGCATGGTCAACACACGATCCTGGATGTTTTGCACCATGGCCAACAGGACCTGTTCTTTCAGCGCTGGATCGTAAAGTAAAACAACTGTGATCTGAGCCCATATCTCACTGCCATCTTTACGGATGAACTTCTTTTCACCATGATAGATCGGGATTTTGGCAGCAATAAGCTCCTGAATACCTTGATTGTCCTGGTCATAGAAATAAGGATGAGTAACATCATAGACAGTCATGTGTTGCAACTCGGTGTCGCTATAGCCAAGCATATTCTGATAGCTGCTGTTTGTTTTAAGATAGCGCAAATCCGTGCTTACGATCGAGATTCCGATGGGGGAGCGATCAAAGATCGTCCGAAGACGCTCTTCGCTGGATTGCAGAAGCTCCAGGTTTACTTTGCTTGGAGTAATATCGCTGATGATGCAGATGTAACCCCGGAAATTCTGCTCTCCTTCACCCAAAGGCGCGGTTGTGATCGAAAACCATCGGCTATCGATCAGCACTTCTCTATAGGTGTTTTCATTCGCATAATCCACTTCATCCGCCACAAGGTGAGGAGGGATCAAAGCTTTCCAATCCTGTCCGATGACGGATGCAGGCTCCCGGTCAAACATGCCGATTATGGCTTTGTTTACTCGCACAATCCTATGCTGACCATCCAAGAGCAAAATCAAATCCGGAGCAGCATCAAAAGTAGCTCGCCATTGGTTTGAAACTCGCAGGTTATCGCGATAAATCCTTTGACGCGAGCTTTGATGCATGAACATTGCCGTACCCATGAGCAGTGCCAGATAGAGCCAGTAAACCGTCCAGGCTCTACTTCTAAGAGTGCCATGCATGTGTTCCAAGCCCGAATTTTGAACCAGTACCCATGGCAGATAATCGATTTTGGCCATGACGCTTAAGCTTTGGCGACCCCGATAATCAAAGGCCTCCAGCACAGTTTTGTTCGAAGTAATTTGATGCGCCTTGTAAATGTTTGATCTCATGATATCACGGATTCTCTTTTGCAAATCAGAATCGGTCTTATCTGGCAATTTCGAAAGAAAGTGGAGCTCCTGCTGATCGCGGTTGAGAAGCATGGAATATGTGTTGGGATATTGAGAAACAGACCGGCTTGCTATGACAAGTAATTCTTCGGGAGTCACTTCCAGCATCATAATAGGTCCCTCTTCCTGCATTTGCAGTGATGTCCAAAACCGGATGTTTTTCAGATCGTGATAGCCTTGAGAATTGAGCTCCGGATCCATGCGTGCTTGCACTATAGGGTCACTATTCCCGATTAATTGCTTCCTGATGCTTCTCAACTCCGCTTTGCTGATTCTGGGCTTTTTGGGTGCCGCTCGCACGATGTCCTGATCCACATCGAATAAGGCTATTGTGGATCCGGAATTCTGCTGGAACATGATATGCATCCAGGTGAGCGCATAAACAGCATCCTGACTTTGGACATTTCCCTTTACTACTGCTTGCATTCCTCGCTGAAGATCAGGATTACTATGCACTTCTTTGAGCATATGAACGCGGTTGCGAAGCCAGGCATTCATATCCTGCACCTGCGTTTCCAGATTGAGTACCATCTGCTCTCGGAGATTCAGTTTATATGTCTCCAGCTCGTTTCTCAGATATGCTAAGGCCGAAAAGCTGAAAGCAAGTGCCAGAACTGCGTAAATCACAGCGTTATGCTGATTAATCCTGTCATGATGATCGTCATGTGAGATTCCGGAAACGATTCTTAGAAGTTGCCGCAATCCCCTATTGGCGATTTCCAAAATCGATAGACTGATCAGTAACAGTGTCAAAGCAGTTGGATAAGACATTGGCACAGGGTTTGCGAGATTGAACATCTCGATGCCCGAAGTGAACGAAAATAGTACCATCAAGCATATAAAAGCAGAGATGAAAGCAAATGCCAATGCCACATTTTTCACCATTGGTGACACTCTATCCTTGTTAAGAAAGGTAATGATGACCCCACTCAGCAGGATAAAGACCAAAGCAGTGAGAGGAGACATCGCACCGATCAAACTCCCGTCTGGAGCCAGGTTATGCTTAACTATCCAAGCCTCAGGATGCCCCATATACTCCACAAAATAGGCCATGATTACCGAAGCACTGTACAAGGCAAGCAAGGCTGCAGGCACATAGCTAAATCTGGGACATTGCCCAGATTTGAAAAAATAGAGAAGAATTATGGATGAAAGCACAAATGCCGACAGTGCGGTGGTGGGGGCAAGCTTGAGAAAGAAGCTTATTCCCTGAAATTGGGTTAGACTCCTCAAGAGCCAATTGATTATGGCTGAAAATGACAACAGCCACGCGGCTGAGCCATAGAGTCCCACTAACTTTGTCGATTGTCTTTCGCTGTTTGGCATATCTCCTCAGGAATGTGTGACGATTATCTCAAGTTTTTAATGGATAAGTTAGTCACTTATGACAATTGCGCAAGTAGCTGGCAGCGATCAATTCCAATAGTGCCTCATCTAAGTGCTTAATGCTGAGTCTAACAATGAAATAGCACAGCCCAGGCCTTTTTTATGTTGACAAAAATGGCGGGCTGTAAGTTCATGCTTTGATTAACATACATTAATGTTGGTTGTGGACTTAGGATTCGTATTTACGGTTACTTAGAACTCTGAATTGAATTCTGTTCACATAGTTTATCGCCAAAGGAGATAATAAAATGGCAGTACCAAAAAGAAAGACCTCGAAGACCCGTAGAGATAAACGCAGAACCCATGATGCGCTTACCGCTCCGAGCTACAGCACTTGCTCAAAGTGCAACGAGCCCGCGCGTTCGCATCACATCTGTGATAATTGCGGAACCTATAACGGCAGACAGATTCTCGACGCCAAGGAATAAATTTGCGTGTAGCGCTGGACGCCTTTGGCAGCGACGCGGCCCCTTATCCTGAGATTGAAGGAGCCGTGTTAGCCATCAAGGAAGACCTCTGCCGCGAAGTGATTCTGGTCGGAGACCGTGAAATCCTATCGGCAGGACTCAGCAAATACTACTACGATTCCTCCCGCATCACGATCGAAAACGCCAGCGAGCGCATCGAGATGGGCGATAGTGCCGCATCCTCTGTGCGCAGCAAGCGGGATTCGTCCATGGTGCGCGCCATCGCTTTGCACAAAGAAGGCAGAGCGGACGTGGCTATTTCGGCTGGAAATACCGGTGCCATGATGAGCGCGTCGCTAATCACGCTGGGGCGTATGAAAAACGTCCTGCGTCCGGCGATCGCCGTGGTGTTTCCCACTCAAGAAGGCCACGAGATCATCCTGGATGTGGGAGCAAACGTGGATTGCGAGGCCCAACACCTGATGCAATTTGCCGTGCTGGGATCCAAGTATTTTGAGTATTTCTTCAAAGAGGCCACACCCCGCGTGAGCCTGCTCAATATCGGGGAAGAAAGCGCCAAAGGAAACCTCATGTCCAAAGAGGCGCACCTGCTTATGGCCGCCAGCAAGGACATCAATTTTATCGGCAACATCGAGGGCAAGGACGTGCTATCCGGCATTACGGACGTAATCGTATGTGACGGATTTGTGGGCAACGTGATGCTGAAGACCGTTGAGGGAGTCGGCTTTTCCATATTTGCCATCCTTAAAGAGCAGATCAATAAGGATTGGATCGCCAAATTGGGAGCCATGCTTTCTTATCCGGTGTACAGCTACATCAAGAAGAAGCTTGATCACACCGAGTATGGTGGCGCGCTCCTGGTGGGACTGAACGGAATCTCGGTAGTTTCTCATGGCCGCAGCAATGCCAAGGCCATGAAAAACGCCATCCGCTTTGGTGCCCGCATAGCAGAATCAGGTTTTGTAAAACACACACAAGAATATTTTGAGAGGTTGTGATGGGTAGCTATTTTGCCAAGTTCTCAGCTTTCGGAAGCTTTGCCCCCAAGAAGATTCTGACCAATCAGGATCTGGAAAAGATGGTGGATACTTCAGACGAATGGATCCGCTCCCGCACCGGAATGGTGGAACGCCATATCGCTTCTCCCGAAGAAGCCGCCAGTGATCTGGCTTATCAGGCTTCCATCAAAGCGATTGAAGCATCCAAGGTAAAGTACAAAGATATTGATCTGATCATAGTGGCCACCATCTCCGGAGACCACCCTTTCCCTTCCACTGCTTGCATCATTCAAAAGAAGCTGGGGCTCAAAGGCATTCCCGCTTTTGACGTGTCCGCCGGATGCACCGGATTCATCTATGCTTGCGATGTTGCCCGGCAATATATCGAAAATGGTGGTGCCAGAAACATCCTGGTGGTGGGCGTGGAAATCCTGACCAAGATCACGAACTGGACAGACCGCAATACCTGCGTGCTCTTTGGTGACGCTTCCGGGGCATGCATCATGTCCAGAGCTGAACCCAGCGATATTTCCCGCATAATCGACAGCAAGATCGACGCTGATGGCAGCCAGGGTGAATACCTGGTTCAAGCTGCCGGAGGCTCTCGCTTGCCTGCCAGTCACGAAACGGTGGATGCCAATCAACACACGGTTTATATGGAAGGCAACCGCATCTTCAAGAATGCCGTGAAGAGCATGTATGCCTCTTCCGATGAAGTGCTGAGACGCAACAACCTCAGTGCCCTTGATGTTGACTGGGTGATTCCCCATCAAGCAAATATGCGCATCATCGAGGCCTTGGCCGAAAAGATGAAGGTGCCCATGAACAAGGTAATCGTCAATATCCATAAGTATGGCAACACCTCCTCCGCCACCGTGCCTTTGGCTCTTGATGAAGCCATTCGCGCCAAAAAGATCCGCAGAGGAGACATCCTGCTGCTCACGTCTTTCGGAGCCGGCCTGACCTGGGGCAGTCTTTTAGCCAGATATTAGGAGCACACATGAAAACTGCTTTTATCTTTCCCGGACAGGGAGCCCAATACATCGGCATGGCGCAGGACTTTATCAAAGATGATCCCGCTCTGGCCGCCACTCTTCAGGACTTTGACTGTGAACACGATACGCGGCTGGCACTGGCCATGAGCGAAGGGCCGGAAGAGCTTTTGAAACAAACCCATCTCACTCAGCCTGCCATCCTCCTGCACAGCATTTGCGCCCTTTCCGCTTTCCAAAAACGCTTTGCCATCCGTCCGGACTTTGTGGCCGGACACTCTTTGGGCGAGTTTTCCGCTTTGGTCGCTTCCGACATCCTCAAGCTGGATGAAGCGATGCATCTGGTGCACAAACGTGGCGAATTTATGATCAAAGCAGTGGGTGATACTCCCTTTGCCATGGCTGCCGTGATCGGGCTCGATTCCGGTGCCGTGGAAGCCATCTGTCTTGAAGCTTCAAGCGCGGGATTGGTGCAGGCGGTAAACTTCAATACACCCATCCAAACCGTTATTTCAGGCACCGATACCGGAGTGGCAAAGGCCTCTGAACTGGCCAAAGCTCAAGGCGCGAAGCGCGTCTTACCGCTTGTGGTCGGTGGCCCTTTCCACACCCCTTTGATCGACAAAGCCAGCCTCTGGCTGACAGAAGAGATGCATAATATTCACTTCCGGGACGGCAGTTGCCCGGTGGTTTCAAACCTGGACGCCAAAGCATCACTGATCGGCAATGAAGCAAGAGAGAAACTGGGCAAGCAGATCATATCTGCCGTGCGTTGGGTGGATTGCGTTCGCTATATGATCGACCACGGCGTAAGCCGTTTTATCGAGTTTGGCCCGCAAAAAGTACTGAGCGGGATGATCAAGAACATTGACAAAGAAGTAAGCTGCCACAATATTGACCGCATTGAGGATATTGCTGTGCTGGAAGAAGTTCTGGCATGAGCATCATTCATTAGATAAGGCCTAATGGCCATTAAGGATATACAGATGCACGATTTTTCTGATAAGATAGTCTTGATTACCGGCGCTGCTCGCGGCATCGGAAAAGCCATTGCCGAACGCTTTGCCCAAGCCAACGCGACAGTCCTGATCCTGGATCTGAACCGGGAAGCTATTGATCACACCGTGAGTGAACTGCAGGGAGCCGGCCATCAGGCTTTTGGCTATGAAGCCAACGTCACGGATGCCAGGGCCATCGAAGAGCTCTTTACCGCTATCGTCAAGGAACACGGCAAGATCGACGTCCTGATCAACAATGCCGGCATCACCAGGGACAACCTGATGCTGCGCATGAAGGAAGAAGACTGGGATCTGGTGCTAAACATCAATCTCAAAGGTGCCTTTATCTGCACCCAGAAAGTATTTAAGCACATGATGAAAGCCCGCGTGGGCAGCATCATCAATATCTCCAGCGTGATCGGACTGATGGGCAATGCCGGTCAGGCGAACTACGCTGCTTCCAAAGGCGGCATGATCGCCTTTACCAAGAGTTGCGCCAAAGAATTTGCCGGACGCAATATCCGCGTCAACGCGGTTGCTCCCGGCTTTATCGAAACCGAGATGACTGCCACCTTGAGCGATGAGATCCGGGCAGAATATGCCAAAGTAATCCCACTAAACAAGATGGGAAGCCCCCAAGACGTCGCCAAACTATGCATGTTTCTGGCCTCAGACGAAAGTGAATACATCACCGGACAGACCATCGCCGTGGATGGCGGCCTGACCATGCAGTGATCAATTGACAATTGAGAATTGACAATTGAGAATTAGTAATAAACCCTAAACGAAGATAAACCAAGTATCAATACCATAGGAGGAACAATGGATATTGAAGCCAAAGTAAAACAGATCGTGATGGACAAACTGGGCGTAGAAGAAGCTCAGATCGTTCCCGCAGCAAACTTCATCGAAGATTTGCGTGCTGATTCCCTGGATACAGTGGAGCTGGTAATGGCATTCGAAGATGAATTTGGCCTTACCATTCCTGATGAAGATCAGGACAGACTTCGTACCGTTGGTCAAGCCATCGATTACCTGAAAGAAAAACTCGGTTAATCGAACATAACCAAGGAATCAATCCTGATAGCATTGATATCAGGATTGATTCCACCCATATCACTGCCTTTATCTGAGTTATTGCACCAGCGATGTTTCAGACCAACGCAGTGCTTTCAAGCCGAACAGAAGAAGAGGTATATATGACAAAAAGACGTGTAGTCATCACAGGTATTGGCGCCATCACTCCGGTGGGTCACAATGTTGCACAAACCTGGCAAAGCCTGATCAATGGCGTAAGCGGAGTGGGCAGGATTACTCACTTTGACGTGAGCGGGCTACCCGTGCAAATAGCCGCGGAGATCAAGAATTACAACCCTGAAGAGCACTTTGATCACAAAGAAGTAAAGAAGCTTGATATTTATACCCAGTATGCCATGATCGCCGCGCGTGAAGCCGTGAAAGATGCCGGCCTGGAAGCAGGAACCTTTAACCCCGAACGCACAGGTGTCATCTCCGGAGTCGGTATTGGTGGAATCCTCACCTTTGAGGAAGAAACTATCAAATGCCACACTGCCGGTCCTCGCCGCATCAGCCCCTTCTTTATTCCCAAAATGATTGGCAATATCGCGGCTGCACACATCAGTATCGAGCACAATTTCAAGGGCATAAATTTCAACGTGATGAGTGCCTGTGCCAGCGCCAATCACGCCTTGGGCACAGCCCTCAGATCCATCCAGTATGGTGATGCCGACATCATCGTATCCGGTGGTTCCGAAGCTGCTGTTACACCCCTTGCTGTAGGCGGATTCAGCTCCATGCGTGCTCTTTCCACTCGGAACGACGATCCCCAGACCGCGTCCCGTCCCTTTGACAAAGAACGCGATGGCTTTGTGATGAGCGAAGGTGCCGCGTTTTTGGTGCTGGAAGAGCTGGAACACGCCAAAGCCCGTGGCGCCAAGATCTATGCCGAGCTAGCAGGATACGGTGCCAGCGGTGACGCCTTCCACATCACTGCTCCCACGGAAGACGGCGAAGGCAGCACCAGAGCCATCCTCATGGCCATCAAGGATGCAGGGCTTGCTCCTAATGATATCGATTACATCAACGCTCATGGCACCTCTACCCCGCTGAACGACAAGGGTGAGACTGCGTCCCTCAAAACCGCTTTCGGTTCCCGGGCATACAGGATGAAGATCAATTCCACCAAGTCTATGGTGGGACACATGTTAGGTGCTGCGGCAGGCATTGAAGCCATCGTGTGCGTCAAGAGCATTGAGACCGGAACGCTCCACCCCACTTTAAATCTGGTGAATCCCGATCCGGATTGCGATCTGGACTACATTCCCGGCTGTTCCGTTCAACACCAAGTAAATGCGGCCCTTTCCAATTCCCTGGGCTTCGGTGGTCATAACAGCGCCATCGTGATTACCCGCTATACGAACTAAAGCAACGAAATATATCCCGCTGGCGCTATAGCGCTGGCGGGAGCTTTTTGCAAGAGAAGCAGAGTGAGCGCGAAATTGAAGAAGATCATCTCTCAAATCCTAGACTATTTTAACGGCAAACGCATGCCGGAACCCTATCCCAAGTGGGAAAAGAGCTTGGGTCAATTGCAAAAGAAGTTTGACTACAACTTTCAAGACAGCACCCTGCTGAAGGCTGCTCTCACCCACAAATCCTATCTGCGTCGTCATTTTGGAGACCACAAGGCTCCATCACCTTTTGAGCGCATGGAGTTTTTGGGAGATAGCATCCTGGGATTTGTGGTATCCAAAGAACTCTTTGCCCGGCACCCGGACGAGCAGGAAGGCAAGCTTTCCAAGCTCAAATCCAAGATCGTTTCCGAGACCTACCTCACCCTGAAAGCAAACAATCTGGAACTGGGAAAATATCTCCTGCTAAGTCCGGAAGAAGCCGCCTCCGGAGGAGCAAGCAAGGCCTCCATCCTCTCGGACAGCGTGGAAGCCCTGATCTGCGCCATCTATCTGGATAGCGGAATCGCCGCAGCCACCAGATTCATCAAAGGCCATATTCTGGCAGATTATGAAGAAACCGTGACCAGAGACGAACTGGTGAACTATAAATCCATCCTCCAGGAATACCTGCAAGGACGCAATCAGGATCCTCCCAAATATGTGACCATCGCCGAAGAAGGCCCGGAACACCAGAAGGTCTTTTTGGTGGAAGTGCGCGTGGGCAATAAGTTTAGCTGCACGGGAAAAGGAAACACCAAAAAAGCTGCCCATCAGGAAGCAGCTCGTCTCGCCTGTCAGAAACTTGGCGTCTGATGCCTGAGCGCCTTTCATTTCGCCATTATTTTGCCATTACATTAGTCCATGTTTTCCTCATGTCATAAAGAGATCATGGAGTAAACATGAGCTAAGGAGGAGGGGAACCATAGGGAGGGGTATCTCTGATCTCAGCCTTCATAGATAGCTTTTGCCACAGCTCTGACCATCTCATCCGGTAGGATCGGTTTGTTCAGAATGTGTGTAACGCCGATTGTTTCTGCTTTACGTTGCAGATTGTGATCTAAGAATCCAGTGTAGAGGATGATGGGGATAGAGCGTAATTTCAAGATCTCAGAGGCCAGTTTGATGCCATCCATCTGCGGCATATTGATGTCGGCTATCAAGATATCGAAGTGGTCGGGCTTTTCCATGAAGCCTTGCAAGGCCTGAGACGAATCGGTGTAGGAGCTCACCTGATATCCCACATTTTGCAGGGCTTGCAGAAAGATCTCGGCCAAAGCCGCTTCATCATCAACCATCAGGATATTGGCTGCTTTGAAAGGATAGTCCTCGTTCTTGGTGATCTTTGTTATGGGAGCAACCGCTTCGGTACAGGGTAGATAGATATTGAAGACCGTCCCCTCGCCCTGTATGCTGCGCACCGTGATGAAGCCGCGATAGCCGCTGACGATGCCATGCACGATGGACAGACCAAGTCCGGTGCCTTCCCCAGTTGCTTTGGTGCTGAAATAGGGATCGAAGATGCGTGACAGCAATTCCGGGGCAATGCCTGAACCGGTATCGCTGACACTTAGGTGTAAATAGGTGCTTTCCAGCTGCACTTTGGGATCAATTCCGATCAGCTCATAACCGGCGCATTCCTCCAGTGAAATCGTAAGGACACCTCCATCCGGGCGCATTGCATGAAAAGCGTTGGTGGCCAGGTTCAGCAGCACTTGCTGCATCTCAGTGCTATCCACACGAGTGAAACAACGGCTATTGATACTGGTTTCAATGGATATTTTAGAGGGAATGATCGCCCTGATCATGGGTAGAGTATCTTCAATAATCTCGGCTAACACTGCCACTTCCACGTCCGGTTCACCCTGGCGGCTAAAGGTAAGGATTTTTCCGATCAGGCTTTTAGCCCTCAGGCAAGCTTTTAAGGCTTCATCCAGATCCTCATGGACTTGGCTACGGCTATCAATTTTTCCGGAGGACAGCGCGATGTAGCCGGCAATAATGGTAATGATATTGTTGAAATCATGCGCGATACCCCCCGCCAGGGTACCGATTGATTCCAGTTTTTGGGATTGCCTTAGTTGCAGTTCCAGGTTCTTCAGTTCAGTGAGGTCGCGCGTAATAAAGATCAATTTGGTGGGATTATTTGCGTCATCCATGATCACCGAGGCGCTTACAAGGGCAGAAAAGCTATCTCCATCCTCTCCCCGGAAGCTAAGCTCCTGGTTCTTAACGTACAGGCCTTTAAACAAGTCCTGCAACATGCGAGCCAGGTGTCTGCGCTCAGAAGGGATCACCAAGTCAGTAATCTTCATGTTCTGGGCGATGATCTCTGCTTCACTCTTTTGCTTCAGCAATCTCAGAGTTTCATCGTTTACGGTGATAATCTTCCCTTCGAGATCAGTTACGATTATGGATTCCGGCGAGGTTAGCAAAATCTTGCGAGTTTGCTCCTCAATCTCACGCAGACGTGCTTCAGTGCGTCTGCGATCTTCAATCTCTTGAATCAGCTCCTGTTGCTGAGCAAAGAATCTTTCGATCAAAAGAGCGATATCGGCAAATTCGTTGCGTTTGTCGTTCAACTCACGGATAATCTGCGGATCGCCCTTTTTCAGGCTTTGCGAGATCAAGCCCAGAGGGCTCGTGATCCAGCCCTGAATCAGGAAAAACTGCATCAGCAGGAAGATCAGGATAAAGCCCATGGTGCCAAATATAATCAGATTGCCCAGGTTTCTCAGTTCGCCCAGATAGGGATTAGCACTGTAAAACTCCAGCCAGGCCAGATTGTATTGGTCTATGCCCTTGATATTGCGCACGATTTTGGTATTGTATTGACCAATGTTACTGGCAGTATTGGGCTCGATAAAGCTGATGCGGATGTCATAGTTCAGCGCTTTGGCCAGATCCACCAGATAGCGATAGTCCCAGGCCTGAGCTATGAGAACATAACCCAGAGGCTCATTTTGCAGAGCAAGATCATTCCCGTGATGAATACTTGAAATCGCGCAAGACAGAATGATCTGCTTGTGTTTGGTAAAAAAGCTCTGCCGTAATCTGCTGGAGTTTTGTTCGTAAAACGCCTGATCCAGACGCCAGTCCTGTAACCCGCTGATCTGATCATCGCTGTCCTGATATAGCAAGTTTCCCTTCGCGTCATATACCTGCACAGCTGAATAGCCAATGGTTTCGATCAGGGAGCCGGCCCTATACTGGATCCAGTAGGGATTATTCCCCCGGATAAATGATGCCATTTCTTGGGCGATCGCGATATCATCAAGATGAGTAAGCATAGCATTGGCTTTCAGCTCGAAGATAGCATCGATCGTGGTGCGTCGTTGGTTCAGATCGCTTTCAGCAAAAACTCTCAGCTCTTCCTGTTTAATATGAAAAAACAGATAGAAGAAGGCTCCGAATGCAAAAGCAATCAAGATAAAGAGGAGCAGAAGCCTTTGTGAGATGCGCATACAGACCTGCTCTTAGTCAGTTCATCAGGTTTTCCTGAGTCCGTGCTCTGCGCAACCGTTCCAGCGCAGTGTCCATGATCTCTGCTTTGATGGAGATGATCAGTTCCCGTTCTTTCTTCTCGTAAGAGTCATAACCGGCGAGATAGCGGATGCCAAAAACCCACCAGGGGAGATCCTTGAGAATGGGAATGCCACTGCGCACTTTCACTTCGTCTGTGTCAAGCAAACCGGCAATCACGGTTTGTTCCTGATCGTAAAGCATCAATTCCGTATTGGACTTACTGGTTGAGATCACGGTGGAGACTGCGGAGGGCTGTCCGCTGGAGCGTTCGATGGCGATCTGCAGCTTGATCAGCTCTTCGCCTTCCAGTTCCACCACTTCAGGCGTTACAGTCATGATGATACCGGTGGAAAAGAATGTATCTTTGGTGTTTCCGGCTTCGTCCGCGGTTTTGATGGAGATATCCTGACCAACCTGGATATAGCCGCTTTTACCGCTGCTTACCAGGATGCTTGGTTCGGCAATGATGTTCCCCTTTTGGTCGGTTTCGATAGTGCGCAAGAGGGTGGAAATTTCCACGCTGTGCGAACCGATCGTAGCGTTTCCACCGCCACTGATGCTAAACGGAGAGGTGAGCTGAGACGCGCCGGCAAAACCGGTGCTGACATTGACCTTGCCATTGGCCACGGATGACCAATCCACGCCCAGGTTTTTCAGATAACTCCTATCCGCCAGCATGGCTACTGCTTTGATGCGCACTTGTTTGAGCTGCGCGTCCTGGATGATGGGATCCACCTTTTTGGCACTTTCAGCAATAGGGCTTTTAACATCAACTATGGAGATTAATCCTGGAAGCTCCTCTTGAGTCAGGTTGTTCTGCAGCAGGATCAGCTCCAAGGCTTTTTTCCAATCCAAGTCATTGATTGGCACATTGATGCTGCCGTTGTAGCTGGAGAGATTCACAAGTTTCTTCCCTGTGCTGCGCAGCGCGTAACCTTCCAAGATCTGCACTGCGTCATTGATATGGGTAGCGGGATGAATGCTGAGCCGGGTAGTATCTACGGCTCTGGTTTGAGCTGCCAGGCCGATGATCAAGCAGCATAGCATCAGTATTAAAATGATTCTTTTATCCATAAGTCTATTCCTCAGTTTTCCTTATGCAGATGCAGGATTTGGTTTTCGGGTAAGCCATATTTATCCACCCTGAAGATGGCTCTTCCTTCCCGAACATCAATGCTGTATAGATATCCGCCTTTCACTCGGTCACGCAGATTCAGAATGCGGATCACGCCTTGGCTATCTCGCAGGAAGATTCTGCCCTCGGCTACACCTATCAGATTGCTGCTATCGATGTTTACCAATCTGGGATCAGCCTCCTCATCCTCGTCAAATTGGGCACTATCCCAGACTCTTGAACGAAAGAGTTGGTATTCTGCCAGATTTGCTTTTACCGATTTGGGTCTTACTTCATGCAGGGCAAGCCCACCCTCTGCATAATGAGTGCGCAAGACCATGGAGAAAGATACGGTATCGCTATTGGCCACGCCGTCTGAACCGATGGAAAGCTCTTCCAGGGTCAGTAGCGCGCGTTGGTGCTCAATGAATCTGGTGAAATGCGCCACATCCATATAATTCGAGCGCCCGGAGATTACATAGTTATTCCAGTCTCCGCCTCCCTTACCTTTGTCAGAAAGAGAAAAATCGTAGATGATGTCTTTTCCCAGCCAGGACAGTACTCTCAGTAAATACTGATAGGTAATGGTGGGATTATCCTCAGCCAGAATCACTTTACTCTGTTCAGAGACCATCGCCTTGCGGATTTCATATTCCATCATCAGAGAATCGATATTGGAGATCTGAGAATCCAATACCGCCAGCTTGGCGGAAGTTTCTTTGTTTTCGGCTTTGATCAAAGACACCTTTTGGCCGATATTGTGCAGCAAGAATGTCGCGGCTGATACTATCACCACCAACAGCGATGAGAGCACGATTGAGTTGCGTCCGGTATTCGTCATCGTCCTGCTCCTTTGGATATCGCCTTAAGGTCTTTGTTTATCTGTTGCTCCAGTTTTGCCGGGTGCTGCTGCCTCTCAAGACTTTCATATATGTCAAGGTACTTTCTATCCCCCATGGCAAGATGGATCCTGGCTTGCAGCAGGAGAGAGAGCGTGTGAAAATCCGAGCTGGCCAGCAGGTTGTCGGCCAAAGCCTGATCGGCCTGAGGGAATTCCTTATCCAGATACAAACGGTAGGCCAACCACCAGCGCACGATTGGACTGAGCGGATGAGCTGCATGCTGGGAAAGAAATCTGAAGCCCTGCTTCCGATATTCCCACATGTTTCCCAAGTTAACGGCATTCACAAAGCTTTGGTATTGGGCTGTGATAGCCGCATCCATACCCAACATCTCTTCTGTAGCTCCGGGGCTGATCGCATAATCTATCGTCCCCAGATGCAGCTTCTGTATCTTCACAACCGGAGTGGTCTGGGTCGGAGTTGGGGCAGGAGTTGCTCTTTTGGGTGTTTCTGAGGGCACCACGCTTACCCTTTTATCTGAGACCGATGCTGTCTGCTCAGGTGTGTGAGTTGCCAACATAGCGCGCATTTGCTGCTCGATGTCTTCCATCCAATTCACTTTTGGTGCGTCAAAAAGCAGCTCGAACACCCATATATCATGTTCCCTGATCTTTGCGTGCGATACTTTGCGGATTTGACTACCTTCAAACTCATTAGCAAAGGCGATCACGTTTGCCCGCTTGGATGTAACACCGCTTACAAAGATCTTGGATTTATCCAGCTTGAGATTGGTGATCCAACTGCTGGGATTTGCCCGGAAGTTTGCGTTTATTCTGTTAAGAAGCTGAGTCCAGTAGTTCTTACCCTCCAAAATCACGCCAATGGCATCCAGGTTTTGATCCTGCTTCTCCATGTCACTCATGATTTTACTTATTCTATCTGCTTCAGCCTGCTTTTGCCTTAAGCTCAAGTTCAGATCCAGTTTTTTACTGCCTTTCGATGTTAAGAACCTGGTTGCTCTTCAAAAACTGGTTTGTAGCAATAAAGACCGATGCAAAAATGAGCAGCAAAATCAATAAACCGTGCCAGGCAACCTTAAACTCCTTTTGTCCCTCGATGATCTTGGACGGCAGGAAGTTGCTGTGGGTAAACCCGAGCTCTTCATAGTATAGCGCTTTGTAAGCCAAGGCAATTGGTATCGTATATTTACTAAGGCTCCGGTTATCGTGAAGCTCATCAGAAGCAGTTGAGATCACAAGATTGTGAAAGGAAAAAAGCTCTACTTTGACGGAGGCAAACTGACTCATCATAAACTCTCCAAGCTCGTGACTTGCCAGATCTCCACACAGAATTACTCGCTCCGGCTCACTGATCCCTGCACTGTCAATAGCTAAAGCCAGCTTGGAGGTAATGGTCTCTTCATCGGGTACACTTTGCGTAATCTGCAGAGCCAGCGTTTCCCGCCACACTCCATCTTCAAACAAAAAGGCCTTGCGATATTCCTGCCCTAGATACACCAACATTGTCCTGCCTTCCAGTTCAGTCTGGTAGGTATTACGGAAGTAGTCGGTCAACACAATGTCGTTGGCATCGGCCAGTTTATAGTAATGCTTTTGGCGATTGTTTCGGGCGTGGTTTTTTAGCAACTCCAACAGTCGATTTGTGCCATGATGCAGCCAATGCTGTTTTACTCCGCCTTTATCGATGATCGAAGACTGATACTCTCCTGCCTTAAGCTCCTTCGACGGAACCCTTGTTTTAACAAAACGTTTGATATCCTTTTTGTCTGTGGTCCCGGGATTGTCTTTGAGAATGTTATCTTCGTACACATTCAGCGCAATCACACCCCGGCTCAACTCAAATGCCCCAAGCATTCGTTCACTGGGCTGCAATTGATAGTTAGTCACATAATCGTTATCAAATTCATCAATCTCAATTGCGCTTTGGGAAGTGCCCTTACTCTCTTTGGTGATAGCATCTACTGCCGAAACCGTAGGATCATCCAGGATCTTGTACCAGTACTTATCCAGATCAGTATGGTCAACCGCTTGCAGATATACTTCGCTTCCTTCCCTCACCAGGTGCACTATGCGCACTACCAAGCCATCGTGAAAGATACCGAATGCTTGTTTAGGGTGTTTTTTCATAATCCCAACCTTAACTTACCTGGCTTTACGCCATTGTGAGCAGCTGTTGCATACGTTTCTTGTTGTTTGCAAAGTTCATCGCACTCTGCTGCGTGATGATGCCTTTACGCTGAAGCTCGCGCAAGTCTTGCTCCAGAGTGAGCATCCCCAAGCGCTTTCCTTCCACCATCATCTGATATATCTCGCCAATGTTCTTGTTGCGAATGGCAGCTTGTACACTGTGGTCAACCGAAAGGATTTCTTTGGCCAACACGAGTTTACCATCGATAGTAGGCACCAGCTTTTGGCTGATGCAGACACTGAGCACATCGGCCAGGCGGTTGCGGATACGATCCTGCTCTTCCGGAGGAAACTCTGCCACGATGCGATGCACGCTATCAATAGCCGAACTCGTATGCAAAGTAGTAAAAGCTTTGTGACCGCTATCGGTGATCTCCAATACGGTGGCAATGGTCTTGGCATCACGCATCTCACCAACAACTATAATATCCGGATCCTGACGCAGGGCTTCCACTGCTCCAGCTTCAAAACTCCGCACATCAGGGCCTACTTCACGATGACGCACCAGTGCTTGCTTTGATCTATGCCGATACTCAATGGGATGACCGATGATTACGATATGAGCGGTATTCTCGCTATTATTCATGTCTATCACGGCATCCAGAGTGGTGGATTTACCGCTGCCGGTAATCCCTGTGATCAGTACCAGGCCCTGCTTTTCGTGGCGCAGGTTCATCCGTTGAGCGATGGGTTGCGGAATTCCCAGCCCATCCATGGTAAAAAGCTTATCATTGATCTTACGGAAGTTCACGCCCAGGTGCCCACTGTCAAAATAACATGAACCCCTGAATCTGGCGGAGCCGCCCTCTACGTCAAATGCAAGAGAAAAATCCACGCTGCGATCCCTGAACAGCAGTTGCGTTTGGGCCGGAGTAAGCCAACTGAGGATGATGGCCGAGCTTTCAATAAAGCTAAAACTGCCCAGTTCCTCCATCGGTTTTTTTCCACCGTATATACGGAACCAGATTTGTCCCGCGCAGCCGGGAGCACCAAAATCGATATCAGAAGCGTTCTTGGCTCTGGTTTTAAGCAGCCAGCTTTTCAGAATGGCTCTGCATTCGGCTGCTTCCTCGAGATGGTCTTTCAGCCAAAGATCGATGACTTCACAAACCTCCACTCCCTGATAGTTTTCAGGGATTGCTTGCTGTAGTACTGTGCTAAAACCTAATGGCATATACTCCTCATTTGTTGGCCATGTTATCGGTATTGAATCCGCTATACAATCCTATTCTAAAACAGGATCTGCGCCACTTCATATACTGGCATTGGATCAGATTTATCATATAGCGCTTGGTAAGCGTCTCTTCGTTATAAGTAAAAAACTCCATGATCTTACGCCGCTTGAAGTGTCTGATTTGCACATCTGTCTGAGCGTTGAGACCGGTGAATACCGAACCAGGGTTGATGAAGCTTTCCTCTCCCCACACGTCGTGTTCCTTCAGGGTTTCCACCAACGCACCGTTGTAATAGGCATTTACCGAGCCTTCTTCCACCAGAATCATGGAGCCCAGCTCGTCATCCAGCGGGATGGGACTGCCCTTGCTATAGCTGATCAACACTCCGGTTGCCATAAAGTCTCGGATTTGTTCAGGGCTAAAACCTCGGAGCAGGAGCAATTCGCTGCTTTTAATCTCAGGCATGCTGCTGATATTTTCGGTGATGTTTTCACCTTGGGCATCCAGTTCTTGCGAGTGTCCCAGGCCGGACTCCACCACCTTGATCAGTTCTTCCGGTTGGATGGGTTTGGTGAGGTAGTGATAAGCTCCGGTACGGATAGCTCGAATAGCCACATCAATACTGGAAAAGCCCGTGGTCACGATGATCACGGCCAAAGGCTGCAACTCTTTGAGTTTACCGATCAGCTCCAAGCCGCCCATGCGCGGCATATAAACATCGATGATATAAAGATCATACTTCTCATACTGGATTTTTTCCAAAGCATCCAGACCATCAACGGCCACTGATACCTTGTAGCCCAATTCACCCAGGAACTCGCTGATGATATCCCGGATGTTTTGCTCATCATCCACTACCAGGATTCTTCTTTGATTCACGTTTCCTCCCCATTCTTATGTTGCTCACGAATCAGGCTTTCGATGTCCTGCACGGCATTATAGGGGGTTTTTACCTTGGCAATATCCAAGTTTCCGGCCGGCACAGTCCCACGTGTAAATGAATCAGGAGTATCTGCGCTTTTATAATGCACCAGGGGATTGATCTTCAGGGCTTGCAGCCGTTGCAGGAGCAGCGAAACTTTGTTCACTGCCTCGGTAATCTCATTATTGGATTTGTCCAAGCCCGGATTTTTTAGTTCATTGGCCAGGCGTTTCACTCTTCCCAGAGACAAGGTGATCACACACAGAGGTGTATTAATGTCATGATCCAAGTGGGCAATATCCTGCAAAATAGGCCTCAGCTTTTGCACTTCCAGCTCCAAATCAGCCAATTTGCTGAGCTTTTCATTCTCTCTTTCCAGTCTGGCACGCTGTTCCTTCTGATTACTGAGTTGGTCTGAGAGGTAGTTGGCAATCAAGGCAATTCCGCTAAACAAGCCTGTGTAAGATAGAATATAAACCGTAGATCCGGAGATATCCATAGTCGCGCCTTCGGTGGGCATCAAAATTCCGTTTTGATAGAGGAGGATTAGCACCAAGAGCGCGAAGCTACCCATCAAACCCGCGATAAGACCTCCATTTTGAGGAGTGGTGAGCGACGCGGTAATGATCCCGATCAGATAGGCCCAGACAAAGAAACTGCTCAATCCACCCGTGATATGCACAATCAGTGTTGCAAAGACGATATCAAGCACGATCTGGAACACCACTGCCCATGTTTTAGGCTTCTGCCCCTGCACCTGAAACATCAGGTTCAAAGCAATGATCCCTGCAAAAACGCCAAAAAACAGCAGGTTTTGAATGATGGTGTCTTTCAGGCTGATGTGCAGCAGACCGATGGAAAACAGTACCACCACCAAAAACCAGCGGATCATCGCCCACAACTTCAATAACTTCTGTTTATCGCTATCCATCTCGTCTCCTTTAATCGCGGATATATTGTATCTCAGCAGGGTTGATTATCAGGTTATAGTATGCCCAGATCTCTGCATCGGTCAGTGTCCGGGGCACCATGCCCACCTGATCCATCAAGCCATACATATAGCGGAAAGTATCACCCGTCTGACCCGTGCCAAAAAACTCACGTCCCAGATATATGCCTTTGTTTCGCACCGCGTTTCTTCTTACTCCCAGAGGATACAGAGGATTGGTGGCGGTTCCCACAGGAAGGCCGTTGATATAACCTTTCACTCTGCCACGATCATAGGTGATGGCAAAAAAGTGCCATTTATCCTTGTTGTGTGGCCACTTCCCATCTGGGACGAAAGCTGAACTCGTTTGAACCGTCAAACCATTTTCCGTAACTGCTTCAAAGTATATATTGCCATTCTGATAGTATATGGCACCGGTTGGCTTTTTACGTAAGCTACCCCAGCCCAGGCCATTAGCAGCAATCACCGGATCATCCGGATCTGGGGGTAACCACACCAAAGTGGCAGCGGGATGCCCTTCCCGAATCTTGGCGAAAGCCATCAGCGTATAGTTTGAAGCCACCACCATGGTCTCATTGCCTTCGTGGTAGATGTAACCCCCACCAGAGCCAAAGCTCGCGCATTTCCAGCCGTCCACTCCTTGCCCCATGGGACGGGTATCCACGTCGCCCACAAACAGCGCGTCGTTTTCATGCTCTGAGGAATCTATCACATGGTTCCAATTCTCGGAAGGGTTAAACTGAGGCTGATCCATCTCCAGATGAATGCTGTAATCCAAATCCAAGAGAGCTACCAGGGGAAAGCTGAAAGCAAGCTCTGCCCTGTATTGAACTGTCTGTCCCTGTGCTTCTCCGCTCACATAACTGATAGCCCGGTAGTGGTTACTCCCGTCACCTGTGGCATCCCCCACAAAGGTATAGCGAATGCTGTCGATCTGACAATCCTGGATATCAAAACCAGTATACTCCTGATTCCACATGATGACTTCGTTGGGGCCGGCCATCAGTCCATAAAACACGGAATAGCGGATAGCCGTTCGCAGCGCGTAGTCCGATACACTTTCTGCCTGTTTGGTCAATTGGTTTCGTTGAATAATTCGAGGCAAATCCAGCAATCGGCGCTGCATGGAAACCAACACAGATGAGTAAATGGCCGTCATCAGTACTACAAAGATTAACATCGCGCGTCCCATATATCCCCCTATGCTCCACGCATGTAAGCGTTCATAAAATAACACTTAAACTGTAGTTTTGTGCGGATAGGACTGCTGCCGGCCCGGGGTGGATTATGAAAAAAGCCCATGCGAATCTCAGCGGAGCGAGCCAATGAAGCGCTGGTAGTTAGCACATCATTCTTCGTATAATACCGAAACTTGAGCTCATCAATCCAGAAAAGATAACCCAGATCGTCCAGCGGTTCATTATCCTGTGCCAACAGCACCGCGATCCCGTATGGATCGGGAGCGTCACTAAGTTTGATGGAGAGACGCACGGGCGTGATCCCCAGCTGATCCTGCTGATAGTCCCAATAGGTCCAAAAGACCAGTGAATCCTCGGTTGCGTGGATGATCGCTGTACTCGGTGAGAGCCCCACTCCAGCCAAGGCCACCACGCTATTGAGCTTGGTAGCGCATTGATCCATGTGATCCACCATCTCTTTCAGATAATATGCGCGATCTGCCGCTTCCTGTAGTTGAAATTGCAAAGAGATCACCATCAGCACCAAGGTAGCGCCGATGACGATTGATCCGATGACATCAAGCAGTACACCCATTATAAGTTCAGATGAGTCTTAGTATATAGCCGTTGCAATGTAACGGGCACTTTCAGCCCCGGTGTGGTGGCAGTTACGCGCACCCTTCTATAGATATTATTGACGGGCAACACTGTGAGTTCCACTCCTACTGAGTCACAGCTAACCGCTTCGATACTGATCTGATATGTATCACCCGGAAAGTTCAGATCGATGGTTCGGGTCTGATTGTGATAGGTGCTGATGATGTTGTTGAAGGCAAGCATACGGGCAAAGAGCTTGGAATCGATCTCGTCCAGCACGGTATGACAAAGCTGAGTGGCCTGCACATACTGAGTGGCATTGATCAATAGATCGTTTTGATCCATCACGTGGCGATTGTAGTTCAGCGCTATGCTGGTGAACAGCACTACCGCGATCAGAGCCAAAACCATTTCCATCAGATTCATGGGTCAATCCTCAGCCGTAGCAAAGAGCACTTCCGTGAGATCGGTAAGCCCATGACGCATGCGGTCAATCCCGCTGGCCCGCATGGATAGCATGCCATGCCTTTCAGCAATGGCCCTCAGGCGCTCTTCATCGATATCGTTTATGGATTTTACTATCTCGTTGCGGACTTCCGGATAGAAATACAAGGCTTCGGCAATGTTCACCCGGCCTTTGTAGCCATTACTGCATTTGGGGCATCCCACCGGTTCATAGATGCTTCCCGCCTCCAGCTCTTCCTGGCTAAGTCCGATGGCCATCGCTGCCGGCCAATGCTCTTGGGAAAGCGGTCTGCGGCAGTGCACACAAAGCTTGCGCACCAAACGTTGGGCAATGATGATATTGATTGAGTAAGCCAAAAGAAAGGTTTCGATGCCCATTTTGTAAAGCCGTGAGATGGCCGAAGGAGCATCATTCGTATGCAAAGTACTGAAAGTTAAGTGCCCTGTATTGGCCAGCTTGACGGCTAGATCAGCCGTTATCTTATCCCGGATTTCACCCACCATCACCACGTCTGGATCGTGCCTCAAGATCGCGCGGATGGCCTGGTCAAAAGTCATTTTGTGCCCGATCTTCAGCTGTCGCGCGCCCTTGATCACATACTCCACCGGGTCTTCGCAGGTAAGCACGTTCACGCTGGGATTGATCACATGGTGCAAAGCCGCCATCAGGGTGGTGGATTTTCCGCTTCCGGTAGGGCCGGTGACGATGATAATGCCTTTGGAAGTGGAGATGGATTTTACAAACTCCTGCTCCGCTTGGGTCTGAAAGCCCAGTTTACGGAAGTCCGTGATCACCTTACGGTCGTCAATCACCCGGATCACGATGCTCTCAAAGCGGCGATCAAATTCGGAGGATACGATCGGAATAATCGAGATCCTGAAGCGGATCAGGTGTCCATCGATCATCCTTTGGGCAAATCCATCCTGCGCGGTGTCGCGCTCAAATCTGTCCACTCCGATCGAGCGGTCTTTCACCACGGCTGATAGCGCTTCCGGAGGTGTGCCTTCCTGACGGTGCCAAAGCTGCAACTTGCCGTCAATGCGGAAGAAGATATCGATGGTACTGCGGTTTGCCGCGATGATATGAATATCGCTGGCATCCTTGCTTACCGCTTCCAGAAGAGCGCCTTCAAAGAGATTTACCAAAAGGCTTTTATTGATCTCTTCGTCCAGCGCTTGCTCATTCAGCTCCAATCCTCCGGAGCCGTCATCAATATCGGTTAATACCTGTCCGGCTTCTTCCAGGAGTTGTAGGAATTCATTTTTCTGTGGAGCCAGCTTCGCGATCAGGTCCTCAATGGTTTTCAGATGTGCCCAATAGATTTCGATGCGCTTGTAGGGCGTCTTTTCCACGATTTCCTGGATTAACTTGTCCGTGGGATCAGAAGCCAGCACTTGCAAAGCTTCCCGGCCCTGATTCTGCAGGATAAAGGGGAATATCTTGTGATACAGGAGTTTCTTTTTCAGATCTTCCGGGATCTTAGCCAAAATCGCCTTGCACTCATCCTGCTGTTTGGGGCTGAGCTGCTCAACGTCCACATCCTGCTGCGGAAAGGCGTAATGCCTGGCCAGGGCTTCATAGACGGTGTCATGTCCCGCGCCAAAGTCGCTGACCAAAATCTTAGCCAAAGCTCCGGCAGAGCTCTCGCCATATTCCAGCATCTTGCGGCTGGCACTCTCCACCAACTCTTTCTCGAAGATCTGTTTGGTGATCAGGTAATTTGCGTATTTACTTAATATCATTTACTTAGTCGGGGGCGACACTGTGGCAATCTCCGCAGATACCACGGTTAAGAAGGTAATAGCGATCGCAATGATCAAACCCACAATGGTTTGAATGTATTCGATCAGGTTATTCATTTTGTAGGTAGTCTCAGCTTCGTAATAGGTAGCGATTTGCTGCGCGGCTTGCAGGATGTTTCCAGTTTCCTGTCCGGTACGCAGACGGGTCAATGTGGTGCGGTTAAATACTCCGGAGGCCTCCATGGCCGGCACCAGGGCCTCACCTTCGCTCAACATAAGAGGTATGGTGACTTTCTTGATTCTATCTTCCATCCAGGCATTACGGCAAGCTTCGGCCGCTGTTCTGATGGTCTCAATGTTGTCTCCGGCTCCGCCATAGATGGTGCCAAAAACCCTAAAGTAAACTTCGATGGCAGATTTGTGGATCAAGTGCCCCACTATCGGCAGTTTTACTATATGCGCGTCTCGCCAGATCTGACCCTTGGGCGTGCTCCACCAACGCCAGATGGCCACGATGGGTAAGGCTACCCCCAGGGCAATCGTCCACCAATAGATTGCCAGCCAATCACTAACCTCCAAAGTGCCTTTGGTCAGCGGAGGCAAGGGCATATCGTAGCGTAAAAACATCTCAGCCGTAGCCGGGAAAATATCTATCACGTAGTACATCACCGCGCCGATGGTAGCTAGCACCGCAAACATAGGTGAGACCAGGGCTTTCTTAATATTCTTGCGAATCTCCATATCGCGTTCGATAAACTTGCTGGTAGCATCAAACACATCGGCCATGTTTCCGCTCTTTGTCGCCAGACCCAACATGAAGGCCGGAAACTTACCAAAGATGTGCGTAAACCGGGCAAAAACCTCCCTGCCCTCAGCACCGCCTTTGAGCTGGCTTTCGATCTGCTGCAAAGTGTCTTTGAAAGTGCGGTTCGTTTGTTCTTCGGCCAACATTTCCAATATCTTTCCGAAGCTCATTCTATCCTTCAGCATCGTGCTGGAAAGCTTGATAAACATCATCACATCTGCAAGGCTAACCCTTTGGGGAATATCAAATAGCACAGGATTGATCTGAAAGCGGGTATAGCCCATGCGGGTTAGCGCTGCAGCCACATCCTGCTTAGTATAGGCTGATTGCCGACCGTTAAAAGGCTTCTTTTTGCCCTCCCCATATACCTTGTAAAGCCAGTCCTTCTTCTTTTCGAAACTGGTGACGCGCAGTTGATATTTTTGCGAGATCTTATTCAGATGCGCTTTGGCAGCCTTGCCACTATCGGCCATAAAGGTACCCTGTACCAGCTTACCCTGCCCCCCAATGGCTTTAAAGCGGTATTCCTTGGCCATGGCTACTCCTCAAATAAATCCTCTGCTCGTTTTGTGTAAAACCCAATGCGGGGCTTTCCACAAAAGGAACATTGGCGGGCCATGGGCTATGAAGGTAAGAAAACTATATAACAATGCATCCCTTTGCAGGGTTTGACATTAGCTCTAATATTGCAAGCTCTGTTCAATTACTCTTCCTCAAGCAACACTATATTCCCATAATACCAAGATTGGTCAAGAGATTTCTTGACCAATCTTGTGTAAAGCCTATTTAATGCTTTCGAATGATTAATCTTCGACCACAGCTACGTCAGAGGCAACAGCTGTGATTTCGCCGGAAGGCAGAGCCACGGTTGTAACGATCTGAGGATTCATGCCACCTTTTTCGGCAGAGCCAACACCGGTGATCACAGGCATGCCAGTGGTTCCATCCAAGCTGATAGTATAAGTTCCGTTTTCGTTAGTGGTGTCAAATGTAGTTGCATCAAATCCAAGATAACCTGCAATGGCAGCTTCATCGAGGTTTGCAACATCTCCACCACCAAATCCGCCTTGGGATTCAGGGGTTTTGTAATATTGAACGATCTGAGTAGCGAAGCTTTGAGCGTCGGCTGCGATGCCGGATTTGTTGCTGTTGTAAGCCTGGCTGTTAAACATGCTGATACCGACGGCGATAGCTACACCGACGATGATTACGCTGAGTACGATCAAAAGAATTTGTTGGGTTCCCATTGGTCTTCTCCTTTTTGGGGTTGATTTTTTTTGGAATGTGTATCACTTATCGTGTTCACTCTATATTCTTGTTGTGCCGAAGCACGATCATCTATAGAGCAAGGGCTGTGCCAATTGCGCAATTCTCCCGCAATATTTATCGCACGATAGATTTATCTTGCTGCCTTACATGCGCTTAGCCTAGCAGAAATTTGTCTGTTTTGTGCTTATTTGGGGTGCTGTGGCTATGCGCCAACTGTCCCTTTTTCGCCAATTACGGCTCTCTATCGTATCACAAAGGGGACATTTATGGAACTGCCTCCCTCGGAGTAGTAAGCGCTATCCCAGTTACTTGAAGCCAAACCAATCACGCGCGCCTCCCAAGCCCACAACGGAGACGAAGATGACAAGCGCTTTCGACTTCGAGCAGCGGGATCGGATATCACTCTTCACTTTTCACTCTTCACTCTTCACTTTTCACTCCCCCATTCCCGCTGTTTGAAGTCCATGCCGCCCGTAGTCTAATGGCCTGCAATAGGTTACAGGTAAATTGACATATGCCGGGCAGGCATGAAGTTTTCAAGCGGCATGAACTCCAAAGGTGCCCATCTCCATTCATCTCCATTCCATCTCCACCATCTCCATTCCATTGTAAATTATGGCTATTACACCTTTTTTCCTCACTTAAGGACGTTAATCAAGTCTTAATCAAGCGTTAATCAAGCGTTAATAATTAACGCTTGATTAAGGGGGGATGATCGCTTGATTAATGCTCTGAAATGAGCAACTTACAATTTACAATTTACGATTTACGATTATATGGCATTGGATCATAGCAGATCATAGCAATACAAAGATTCTTTTTCCTTGACGCTTTGATGGCGGGCAGAAAGTATTGAACAAGAGAGATTATATGGAGGTCTCGTGTTCAAAAATGTACTGTTGTTGCTGATTGGCCTGATGGTACTGCCTTTGGCAGCGGAATCGGAAGTGAAGTCCATGTCCCTCAGGGTAGCTGATCCTGTATCTGTGGGAGCAGGTGGAGCATACCTGGCCGGTGTAATTCGGGATCAAGATGGCCAGGGGATCGCGAACGCAGAGGTTCGGCTCAAGCAAGGCGATCAGCAGATTCTGGAGACACGCAGCGAGGCAGGAGGAGTCTATGTCTTTAAAAAAGTGCCGGCTGGGACATACATAATAACCGTTTTAGCGCGAGATCATGTGGCCGCGGAAAGAATCGTGAACCTAAAACATAGCGGTCTGAGCCTGGCCAATCTGTCATTGCTGGCCGTCAGAAAAACAAGTAGGCCTGTGCCACAAACCCCCAATTGGGAGATTGCTCCGGGCAGCACCTTTATTGAGCGTCCAGTGCCTGTATCTGGAGCATTTGCGCGTCCTCCAATGCCGGAAGAGCGATGGTGACACGATGAAAGCCCGGATGATCCTGTTTTCATTATTCTTCCTGATCATCAGCGCCTGCTCTTTCGAGCTGCCCTTCAATAGCCATGAGTTCCGCTTTGTCAGGTCATACAAGCATCACGAAGAAAGCCCCCTCTGGCATTTTGGTGATATCAAAGGTGATGGCTATGATTATTTGATTATGGCCAATCCCCAAATGCAGGGAACCGCGCTGTCAGTGTTGAATCAACAGGGTCGCAGCGTTTCGCAAGTTAATATCGCCGAAGGTCAGGTCAATCACATCAAGGTGCTCAGCAATCCCACAGACTTCAGTCAATGGATCTTTTACAGCATCAATGATGGCAAAGAAGTGTATCTGGGGGTTACCAGCTATGAATGGGCTCATCCTTTAAGGCGCACGGACAGGAGATTTGAGCCTTATCCCAGAAACGATAATCTGATGAATGTGCCGGCCTATAGCTGGAGCGCGATGTTGCAGCCCAAGTTGTTGCAGGATATCGATGGAGACGGTCGTCTGGAACTGGTGGCTTTGGCTCTCGATGGCTACAGCATCAATCCGCGGGGTTTGATGGCCTTTGATTTTGAGTCCGGCGCGCTCAAATGGTTTTTCCAGAGCCCCAGCTGCTTCACCAGCATGCTGTTTGAGGATTTTGATGGTGATGGGCAGGGTGAATTCGTCCTGGGCAATACCGCTTTCAATAATACAGAGCACGGTTTCAACGGTCTTGATGACAAGAATGGCTACATCGTGATCGTGGATCGGCATGGCGAGCTGAAGCATTCGGAGCGTCTGATGTCCGGGCTCAGCGAAGTGCTGTTGCAAAGCTCTGATGTGGATCAGGATGGAAAGCCGGACATCTTTGCGCTGCTGTTGCGCCGTGGCAGCGAAAGCTCCAAGGGAGGAATCCTGCGCCTCAGCTATGACTCCGGAAAGCTGATTCGCAAAAAAGAACTCCAGCTGCCCGGGAGTCCGGAAAGCTTGATCTATCCGGAGTTTTTGCTGCGTCTGAGCAGCAGCTCCGCCTACAGTGTTTTGGTCAACAATCAGCCGGAAGGCTTGCAACTCTATGACGATAAGCTCAACCTGGTAGCATCCGGCATTTCCGGAATCAACCGCCTCTTTGCCGTAGGGGATTTCAATCACAATGGCAGAAAAGAATTGCTGGCGCGCAGTAATGACGACAATATCCTGCTCCTTGACGGGAAATTGCGCGTGAACGCGAGCATGCCGAATCCCTATCCCGGCAAGCGCAGATTGATGGCAGAATTGGTCTCCACCAATCCGGATAGTAAACCGATGGTGGTGATCTCCTGTGAATCCGGCCTGAGCTTCTATGAAGTCAAGCGCATCCCCATCCTTCTGTATCTCTATCGCCTGGCAGAAGCCTATGGCCTGTGGCTCGCTATCCTGCTTTTGGCGATCACTATCAGGGTCTTGATAGTCCTCAAAAGCCGCGAAAAAGCCCTGGCTGTGGCCACGAGTAAGTGCGCCACCGGGTACCTGGTGATAGATGGCAATAACCGCATCCGGCATGCCAATAAGAGCGCTCTGAATCTGGCGATTCAGCATCAGCCGAGTGCTGATTTGACGAACCTCAGAGATGTATTTCCCAAGCTATCTGAGAGCATCCGGCACTTCCGGATCAGTCAGGTGGACTATGAAGATCTGGATTTGGAATTGGGAGAGCAGGTTTACAAAGCGCGCATCGAACGCCTGCCCGGATATCGCAAACGCTATATCATCGCTATCGCGGCTCCTCCGCCTGATGTCGATTCTGAGATGCTGAACTGGGCAGAAACCGCCAGACGTCTCTCGCATCACGTGCGCAGACACATCACAAACGTGATCCTGGCCCTGGATCCTCTGGAAGACGGGACCCAATCCTCGCAGCAAGAATATCTGCAGATCGTGCGCAGCGAGATCGATAAGATCCGCGTCTTTACCCATGCCTTCCAGCGTTTTACCGAGATGCACAGCTATGAACTCAAGCTCATCGATCTGGTGCCGCATGTGGAGCATGCTATAGGGCAAATCCGCCTACCGGAATCCATCAAACTGATCCGCAACTACAATCTGAAAAGCATGAACGCCTACATCGAACCCATCAGGTTTGAAGAAGCCCTGGTCAATACTCTGAACAATGCTACCGAGGCAATGCCGGAAGGTGGCACTCTGCATGTCAGCATCCGCATTTTCGCCCGGCACAAAAGCCCCAAGGGCAATCTGAGCGTACTGGTGGAAGTGGAAGATACCGGCAAAGGCATACCCGCCAAATATATGCAAGATATCTGGAAACCGTTTTTTACCACCAATCAATCCGGAACCGGAATTGGCATTCCTGAAACTAAAAAAATCCTGGATTCCATGGGGGGAATCCTGGATATTCAAAGCGAAGAGGGCGTGGGCACCACAGTTTCTCTTTGGCTAAAAGGAGAATTTGATGTATAAACTGAGGGTACTGATCGCCGATGACGATCATGTGTTTTGCAGGCTGACGGCAGATCTGATCCGCAACGCTGGCTACGAAGTACAAACTGCCAGCAGCGTGGAAGACGCGCAGCGCGTTCTGGCATCGCAGAGCTTTGATCTGATGATGCAGGATATGTGTTTCCCCGCCTTGCAGGATGGCTTTAGCATGCTGGAGGAAGTGCACGAAAGCTTTCCCCACATGCCGATCTTGATGATATCAGGATCGGGACACATTCCCGACGCGGTGAATGCCATCAAATATGGCGCGACGGACTTCATCGAAAAGCCGATTGCCAAAGAGCATCTCTTGATCCGGCTTTCGCGCTTGAGTGAAAACCTGAAGATCAAGCGGGATATGCGTGAGATCCAGGTTTCCGCCATTGGCATGATCGGTCAGAGCGCGCCTATGCAAGAAGTCTATGACACCATCATCCAGGCGGCCAAGTTCGATACTCCGGTCTTGATCTCGGGTGAAACCGGTGTGGGAAAAGAACTTGCGGCTGCGGCCATCCACCGTCTCTCTGAGCTCAATCACAAAAACATGGTCAGCATCAATTGCGCGTCCATCCCCCGTGAACTCTTTGAGGCAGAGCTCTTTGGCTATGAAAAAGGCGCATTCACCGGAGCTCAGGCCACCCATGCGGGATACTTTGAATTTGCCGAAGGCACCAGCATCTTTCTGGATGAGATCGGTGAATTGCCCATCGAAGTGCAGGCCAAACTCCTGCGCGTGATCTCCGAAAACGAAATCCAGAAATTGGGCGGAAAGATCCACAAAATCCGCACCCGCCTGATCAGCGCATCCAACCAGAACCTTTTGCGGATGGTGGATGAAGGCAGTTTTCGCGGTGATCTCTACTATCGGATCAGCACCATCAACATCCATATTCCAGCCCTCAGAGAGCGCAAAGAAGACATCATCCCGCTTACGAATTACTTCATCAATGGCTTTTGTAACCGCAATCAGATTCCGCCCAAAACTCTCAGCGCGAATGCGGCAGCCTGGCTTTTGGAACAGAGCTTTCCGGGTAATGTGCGCGAATTGAAGAATGTGGTGGAACGCGCGGTGGTTTTTGGCATCAAAGAAGAGCTGAGCGTGGTAGATTTTACCACAAAAGCGCAAACTGATTCCGAAATCGGACACTCATATCGGGACACAGTGCGTGCCTTCGAGAAACAGTATCTGGAATCCGTGCTTAGTATCCATGGCGGAAACTTAAGTCAATCAGCACTTTACTTGCAGCTGGACAAGAGCAATCTCAGCAAAAAGCTAAGCTCTTTGGGCATCACTATCCCTCGTAAATAGTACCACAACGGGATACAATCCCGGATCAATATGCCGGCCGGCGTGGTAAAAATCACCACAGCCGGCTTTTTGTATATCTGGCCTATATCTCTATATCGCAAGCTATTAGGATGAATTGGAACAATGGCATGAATCCTGCGTTTGATATTGGCATGCTTGGCAGGCATTTGCATGTTGGCTGTAGGCAATAGGCAACAAAGAATCGGCTGAGCAATCGGGCAAACTGGAAGGGGCTAAGGGCGATCGGAAGACAATGCCGGGTCTTTAGGCCGGATCAGGCAGGATAACGCGGAAGGCTGTGGGATCTGTAGGCTATAGGGTATGTTTCGTAGATGGCAGACGAATGTGGGATGTAGGCAAAAGGACTGTTGGCGTGGGTTCGTGCCCTAGGCAAGCACGACCCACTGGCCAAATGTCGGATCTGCAGGCGGGGCCTCAGGCATCTGAGCCTGAGGTTGTTACAAAGGGCTAAATATAGATGTAAGAGCTTATATGATTAGGGCAATGGGAAAGAAACCCGGGTGTCACAGCCCGGGTTTTCGTTTTTGGGTTTTGAGGTTTTCAAGTTTTCAGGTTACGAGTTGTCGCGGAACTCATGCGTCGCATCCTTCCTGTCTCGTCTCCTTTATCCGCAATGGCATCACTCACTTCTATCTGTTTGTTACCTTATGATCCCCTCTTGTGATGAGGAGAATATGAGGTAAACCCGGAATATTCCGGAGGGCTATGCGATAGAGTGTCCTTAGTCCTGTTGCATGCAACACTCCTCCGAACTGCCGACAATCTGAAAACTTGAAAACCGGAAAACCTCAAAACCTGAAAACTCCCCCCTCCCCAAAAAAGTATTTGACATAATAGGGCATTTCTGAGCGTGTGAACAGATGAGGAATACTGTAAAATAGCAATGTATATATAGGAGTGAAGCGTATGAGGTTGGACAGACGTCGCCTTATCCTTCTCCTGCTCTTAGCGCTTATCGTAAGTGTAACGGTGATAGTGGCTCAGCAGCAAGAGAACGGAAACGAAAACACAGTTAAAGACTTTCAGGTAAATGACAATCCTGCCGATGATGGCAGCGGATTGGTCTTGTCCTGGAAGCCTTTGGATCGCAGCAAGCGGATCATCGAATACAGGGTGTATCGCGGTGTGAGTCCGGATCAATTGTTTTTCATGGATTACATTCAGGTGAACCCCAAAAGCGGTGTGGCTTCTGATGTAATGTATTATTACGACAATTCTTACAGTGAGATATCGGATGTCAGCCACCCCCGCAAGCTGAAGCGAGAAAAGGGGCAGCCCGATGATGGCATTCTTTTTGAGAAACCTCCCAGGGATTTCAAGTTTACTGCTGATTTGCTGGAAAAGTTTCAGGTGATATCACTGGCCAAACGGAAGGATTTTTACTTCAAAAGCAAAGAAGTGGTCGAGGATCCCGAAGCCGAAGAACCGGTCATCTATGCCGGTTTGAAGGATAACCAGCAGACTCTTTTGGCAGGATTGAAACCCGGGGTGGAATACTATTATGCCGTGGTAGCCAAAGATGAACGAGGCAGACTGCTACCTGCCACCGAAGTCAAATCCGGTATCCCGGTGCCAAACGCTCCGGATCCATCTCCGGCTCTGCACAGTGTGGTACTGGAAGATTTGCAGGAACTGCGCTTTGAGTGGGAATACCCTTTGTATAAAGACGCTTTGGTACAATACAATATCTTGCAGGTAGCTGCGATGTCGGACGAGGTGTGGGAATCAGTTCGCCAAGATGCTGAAACTGTGAAACAGCAGGCTCGCTTGATCGCCAGCGGTCAGGTGGGCGGTGGCTCACTCCCGAATTACACCATTGTTCCGGTAGGGGAAGCGGTTCAGAGCTATGCAAATGCCCGCTTTGTGCTGGAACTAACAGATTATTACGGAGCCTCTTCGCTTTCTCCGCTATCTGCGCCCCGCGTATTGAATAGCGATGCTTTGCCGCCCATTACGGATTACTGGGTGGAAGATAAACCAAACGACAAGGGGGATCGCCTCACTGTGGTCTGGGACCATCCCATCATCTTCGTGGTGAAAACCGCAATGATGAACAGCGAAAACACCAAGCTCAGGGTCAACTATCAGCAAAACCAAACTGTGAACCAGACCGTGAAGAACATCTGGTTCGAGTTTACCGATCCTGAATCTGGTGAATTGATTGGCAAAATCAAAGAGTTTTATCAGGATGACATCATTGTGCTGAATCTGCCCAAGGGCTATGATTTTAAGAAAGGCATGAAAGTGCGCATCACCATGGAAGGTGAACCTGAGATTCCCGCTGATTACGCGATTGAGCAAGACCTCATTTATGATCCCGATATGCTCTCGCTGATTCCCGGAAAAGCTCTGTATCGCAATGGGCGTGACGTTTCCAGAATATACAACGTGGTTTACCGCAAGCTGATGCATTCTCCGGCCTGGCGTCAGGTGATGCGGAACACTTCTTTTGATAACTCGCTTGATGTGAGCATTCCTTATCCCAGCATGAGCCAAAAGCTGGTGCATGGCATCGCGTATGCTGAAGGTGATTCCATGATCTTCCGCATGAACACCGGTGAGCGCAAAAGCCGCAAGCTGTTGCCCGGTGATCCCAAAGCGCCACGTGCCTTGATGTCTCCCATCGTGGATTTTGTGTGGGACGATGATAACGAAGTGCTGGTAAGCACCTCTTTGTTCAAAGGCCACGCGCAGGATCTGCACAGCAAGGCCATCAAGGACGCTGAGACCAAGATCAGTGAACTGACGGCATTGAAAGCTGAAGCTACCGATCCTGAAGAGATTGCCGCTCTGGATACCCAGATTGCACGTCAGCAAGCCGTCATCAACGCGCATAATAGCGACGTGGTGATGCATGCCATGAATGCCTCCAGCAATCGCGGCAGGCTCAAAGAAGTGCTGAGAGCCTTTGATGATTACACTCGCAGACAGGCCTTCAAGGTAGTAAAAACCGATGCCAGGGGACTCTTTGTGGAGTCTGAGCCGGAGATGGTGGATGGCAAATTTACCTACATGCTGCCCATCTCAAACGTCTTTGATACCAATAAATGGGTAACGCTCTTTGCCACTCTGCTCTTCCTATTGATCGTGGTGGTCTTCATCAATCTGGCCAAGCGCGGGAAAAGCCTTTACATCCGTCCCATTGCCGGACTTCAGGAAATCGATAATGCCATCGGTCGCGCCACAGAGATGGGGCGTCCGATGCTCTATTGCATGGGTAACGGCTCACTTTCCGACGTGGCGACGATCGCTTCCATGGGAATCCTGAGCTTGGTGGCGCGGAAGGCCGCTGAGTATGATACGAAGCTGATCGTGCCCTGTTATGACTATATGGTGATGCCCATCGCGCAGGAAATCGTGCGGGAAGCTCACTATTCCGTGGGACGTCCGGATACTTATGATCGCAACAATGTGTTCTATCTCACCAATGTGCAGTTTGCTTACGTTGCCGGTGTGAATGGAATCATGATCCGCGAACGCATGGCCACAAACTTCTTCATGGGATTCTTTGCGGCAGAAGCGCTGTTGATGACGGAAACCGGAAACGCTGTGGGAGCCGTGCAGATTGCCGGCACCGATGCTGTGACCCAGATTCCCTTCTTCATCACGACCTGCCAATACACCCTGATCGGTGAAGAACTATACGCAGCCAGTGCCTATTTGAATCGTGAACCTATGCTTCTGGGCAACCTGAAAGCACAGGATTATTTCAAGTTTTTGATCACCAGTATCGTGCTGTTGGGAGCTATCCTTGCCACGTTTGAGATTACTGGCTTAACCCTTCTGTTACCAGAGAAATAAACGAGGTTTTCAATGAAGAAAACAATACCATTACTAATCGTGATCCTGGGCGGACTGATATTCGTGGCCTGGGCCTTCAGCCCCCACTATCTGATCCAGGAAGTATTCTACAATCAATTCTATCTGCCCTGGATCTATGCGGCATCAGGCTTTGCAATGTTCCTGGGAGTGATTTCGCTTTCCATGATGCACTCAAATAAGATCAAGCGCAGAGCCCCCAAATGGCAATATAGCTATCTCTTCTTTGCCGGTTTCATCGTTACCGCTCTGGCCGGCTTCATTGGCGGTACCCAGAAGGGAAGCGTGCTGATGTGGATGTTTGAAAACATGCAGATGCCGATGAGCGCCACAATGTTCTCGCTTCTGGCCTTCTATATGGCTTCCGCAGCTTACAAAGCCTTCCGTGCCCGTAGCCCTGAAGCCACGGTGCTACTCGTGGCGGCCATCGTGGTGATGCTGGCCCAAGTGCCATTGGGAGTGAGAATCTCTCGCCACATGCCTGCCATTTCGCAATGGATTCTGGACGTTCCGAACCTTGCTTCCAAACGCGGGATCGCGCTGGGCGTGGGTTTGGGCTCTGTGGCCACTTCACTGAAAATCTTGCTGGGAATCGAACGCTCATATCTGGGCGGCGGTGATTGATAAAGGAGAGCTGAAATGAACTTATTCGAAAGAATGCAAAAGCTGGATCGGCGCTGGATCTACATCGTAGTAGCCCTGGCGATTATCATTCCCCTGATGATTCCTTATGATTCCGATAACGTGACCACTCCGCCTACCGAAAATCTGTATCAGATGATCGATAGCTTTGCCGGGCGTGAAGATCGCGCTATCCTGATGAGCTTCTATCATGATGCGGCAACGATGCCGGAGCTGTTTCCCATGGAAGTGGCAATCCTGCGTCACGCTTTTGAGCGCAACGTAAAGGTCTTTGCCCTCACCTGGTCTCCTGCCGGAGCGCCCATCATTGAGTTTGCCATCAATACCGTGAAAGAAGAGTTTCCGGACATTCAAAGCGGCGTTCACTATTGTAACTTCGGTTACAAACCCCAAGCCTTCGCTATGATCCTGGGTATGGGTGACAATATCGCCAACACCATGAATACCGATGCTGAAGGACGCAAGCTGGAAAACCTGCCCATCATGAAGGGCATCAATAACTACAGCGAAATGAACCTCGTAGTAGAGTTTTCAGGCTCAGTGGCCGGTATGAGCTGGGTTACTTACGCTCGTCCCAAATTTGGCCTGAATGTGGCTGTGGGCGTCACCGCCGTGATGGCTGCGGACCTCTATCCCTACCTGCAATCCGGTCAGTTGATCGGAATGCTCTCCGGGCTCAAGGGTGCTGCTGAGTATGAAAAGTTGGTGGATATCTTTGCCGCCTATCGTGATCCGATGATTGATTACAGCATCACTGTGGATGAAGACGGCAACAAGATATTGCCGGGACGTCCCTTCGGTCGTGAGATACTGAACGATGAATCCAGCCTGGCTTTATCCAAGATCACCACGCAAACCAAAGCGAAGTTCACCGCGGATCAATACGCCGCTTTCACCGCTAAGTATCCGGAGCATCTCACGCTGCTCAATAGCTTGCGTAGCGATGAAGAAGGCCTGGCCGTGATCGACGTTACTCAGATCACACCGGACATGCGGGATCAGATGGGTGAAGTCCTCTTCCGTGAGCTGAATCAGCTTACCCGCAACACGCTGTATAAGTTCAAGGTTGCCCGCATTGGTATGAACGCCCAAAGCGTAGCCCACATCATGATTATCGTCTTTATCATCATGGGTAACGTGGGTTACTTCATCCAGAAAGCCCGTGGCGCAAAAGACTAAGAGGAGGATAAAATGAGTTTCGAATTGTTTAGCAATCTGGTGGGAGCCTTTTTCACGCTGTGCATTTTCTCCTTCCTATACAAAGACAACCCCTTCTACCAGGCAGCGGAACAGCTGCTGGTGGGAATATCACTGGGCTATGGTCTGGTGTTTACCTATGAACGTGTGTTCATCCCCTACGTGTATCAGGCGATTGTGATCAAGCATGACTTTATCCTGATCATCCCCGCGATCATGGGTTTCTTGCTCTTGTTCCGCTTCTCCCGCAGCCTTTCCTGGCTTTCGCGCTATTTTATCGCTTTCAGCATGATAATGGTGGGCGCGGGTGTGCCAATGGGTATGCACGCCAGTATTCTGGTGCAGATGCGTCAGGCCATGGTTCCCATCGAAACCTTCAATCTCTTCCTGATCCTTTTGGGAACGGTAGCCGTGTTGCTCTATTTCTTCTTCTCCAAAGCCCACAGTGGCATTTACGGGAAGTTTGTGAATGTGGGCAAGTGGTATATGATGATCGGCTTCGGTGCTTCCTTCGGACTCACCGTGATGGCCCGTATCTCACTGTTGATCGGACGGATTCAGTTCCTGGTCAACGATGTATTTGGCTTAATCAAGTAAGATAAAACCATTCCTGGCGTAGGGAGCATCCTTACGCCAGGAACTTCTTTATCGACCTGGTTTTTCGGGGCTGATCCCAAACGGCAATTTACCCTTTGTAAATGGGGAAGAAATGAAAAAAGCTCTTTTAACTATTATCCTGATCCTGGTTCTGGGCATCCCGGGCCTCTTTAGCGCTGTTGCCAATGAAGCGGTGATCACTGATTTTACTGCATACGACATGCCGGACGACGATGGCAGTGGCATCATCTTAAAATGGAAACCGCTACCCAAAGAACACCGCATCATTAAGTACAATATTTACCGTGGCGTGAGCCCGGACTCTCTCTTTCTGTTGACCCATCTGGAAGTCGATCCCAAATTGGGGGTCTTGGCTCCCTATCTCTATTACTATGATACCGGCGATCAACCTCTGATCGAATTTGAAACTTCGCCCATGAAACTTCGCAAGGAAAAAGGCCAGGCGCCTGATAGTCCTTTGTATCAGAAGTTTCCCATCCAGCCTGATATCCTGAGTTCGGTGCTGGATTCCTACAGCCTGCTGGCGATGACCAAGGGACGCGCCCTGCATCGCAAATCACGAGCCATATACTATAATGATCAGATGATGACGGGATTGCGACTGGTGCAGACAGATGGCATCTATGCCATTCCCATGGAAGGCGTGCGCTACTACTATAGTGTGGCCGCAGTGAATGAACGCGGGCAGGTCTTGCCCGGTTCGGCCATCCAAAGCGCGATTCCTGTGGATAATCCTCCCAGCCCTACCGCGATTGCTCATGCCACTTACATTCAAGATAAAGGAAGCTTCAACTTCGAGTGGATTCCACCCACCGGTTCGTCTGATATTGCGACCTGGCAGGCCTGGTTAGTGCCTAAAACCGCGCTTGACCTTCAAAGCCAGAGTCAGATCCCCCCTGGCAGCATCGCCCTCTTTGAAATCCCCAATATGTCTGCCAATGCCGTGTACTACCATAGCGAAGATTTCGCTGCCAATAATCTGGATCTGAACTCCTATCAGGTAGTTTTGGGCTATAGTGATTACAGTGGTCAACAGGCTTTTGTGGCGGCCAGAAGCTTTAGAGTGCTCAACTCTCAACAGCTTCCTGAAATCCCCGCTTTCAGCGTGATGGACAAAGCTAATGACAAAGGCGACAACATCCTGGTCTCCTTTGGCAAACCCTTGGCATACATCACTTTGGCAGAGTATAAGAATCGGGCTCACAAGAAGCTGAAGATCAACTATGAGATTTCCGAAAACGAGAACTACACAGTAGATAAACTGAAGTTCGTGTTCACTACCAAGGATGGCACTCTGGTGGGCGAAGTGATTGAGAACTATGTGGATAAAATGATCGAGCTCAATCTCCCGCCCGCGCATCGCGATATCCGCCACCTGCATGCTGAGATCAGCGTTAAGCTCCTGAAAAATAGGGATTTCGAGAGTGAAGTAGTTAGCCAGGACGTGGTGTATAACGATTATTTCAAAAGGTTCCAAGCGCAGGCCACATATGTGAACTCAGTGGATATCAGCAAGCTGTATTTTGATGTGCTCACAATGTCCCGCCTTGATTTCGAGTTCAGCTCCGGCGCTCGCTCCAATGCCCTCACCAGAACCTATGACAACATGGTAGCTTATGAAGACTATGTGTTCAGGCCCATCAGTGGCGTCGATCCTGTGTCCAAACGCGTACTCTTCGATGTACGGTTAGGGATTGCCGCGGATCCTGAAAATGGTCTTTACTTTGACGTTCCCCTTTACCAATCAGAGTTTCTGAACGAAATGGAAGAGCGCAAAGCCCGGATCGCCGAAGTGGAGCTGGAACTGACCGGAAGTCCCGACAATCCGGATGAGCTGCAAGCTGAGCTGGAGATGCTCAAGGCAGAATGGGACTTCATCACTGGCCATCCGGCCTATCTGGAAGCTGAAACTGCAAAGGATGACAAGGCTTGGCGCAAGATCATGCTATCCTGGCGGGAAAAAGCTATGCGCAGCCATCAATATCGGGTCTTGGCCACAGATGGCAAAGCCGCCTTTGTGATCTCAGACACCTATGTCGATGAGAACGGTGAAAGCTGGTTTTATCCCATATCAAACTGGTTTGATTCCACCAAGTGGATGACCCTGTTTGCCACCCTTCTGATGCTGATCTTGCTGTCTTATGCCATCTACATCTCCAAGCGCAAAGAAGTCTATATCCGTCCGATAGCCGGATTGGAAGAAATCGATAACTCCATTGGCAGAGCCACTGAGATGGGACGTCCCGTGATGTTCGTTCCCGGTTGGGGTTCTCTGGGTGAGGTTTGCACGATTGCCAGCTTGATGATCCTGGCGCAGATATCCAAAAAGACAGCTGAATATGACACCCGATTGATCAATCCCCATTGCGACTACATGGTGTTGCCTCTGGCACAGGAGATTATCAGCACTTCTTACAGCGAAATGGGCCGCCCTGATTCCTACAATCAAAATGATATCTTCTTCGTCAGTTATGACCAATTCCCCTTCTGCGCCGGCGTGAATGGCATCACCGTGCGTGAACGCGTGGCCACGATCTTCTATATGGGATACTTCAATGCCGAAGCGCTATTGCTCACGGAAACCGGTAATCAAATGGGTTCCATCCAGGTGGCCGCCACCGATGCCATCACTCAGATCCCCTTCTTCATCACAACTTGTGACTACACCTTGATCGGTGAAGAGTTCTATGCCGCCAGCGCTTATCTATCCCACAATCCGGACATGGTGAGCATGCTGAAGACTCAGGACTATTTCAAAGTATTCATAGTATTTGCCGTGCTTTTGGGCGCGATTCTTTCCACCTTCAACATTAGCAGTGTGATTCACGCGTTCCCCGTGGAATAAGGAGTTTACGCTATGGTTAAGATCCCCACTTCTACCCTCAAACGCCTGCCGGTGTACCTGGAGGTACTTCGGCAAATGAAGCGGGCGGGACTCAAAGAAGTATCCGCCACCAAGATCTCGGTGTTTGCCGATGTGCATCAAACCCTGGTGCGCAAGGATATCTCTTTCACTGAGATCAGTCCCGGCAAAACCGGCTACGAGATTGGCCCACTGCAAAAGGCCATCGAGGAGCTCTTGAACTGGAGCGACACCTCTTCCAGCTTCCTGGTGGGCGTGGGACATCTGGGCTCCGCGCTTCTGGGCTATCAGGAGTTTTCCCAACGCGGGCTATCCATCGTTGCCGCTTTTGATAATGACCCGGCTTTGATCGACACCAAAGTGCATGGCACCCCGGTTTATTCAGCGCTTGATTTCACCGCGATGGCGCTCAAGCAAAAAGTGCAGATCGGGATCATCACCGTGCCTCCGGAATCCGCCCAATTGATCGCGGATATCATGGTGCACAGCGGGATCAAAGCGATCTGGAACTTCACACCGCACAAGATAATCGTGCCTCCGGATATCATCGTGGAATACGTGGATATGTTTGCCTCTCTGGCAGTGCTATCCCGGAGATTGGCAGAACAGCAATAGCCTGAAGGATACTCCCTCGGAATTTTAAGCACACACCCTTGGACTTCGTAGCAAAGCGAAGGAGTTCAAGCAGCGAGATCGCTAATGTGCAAACGTCATCTTGACGTTTACATGCGGCAAGGCGCCGCACCTACACTGGGGTGACAAGCTCTGCTTGCCACAAAGGCCGCAGGCCTTTTCAGATAAGCAGCTAATGCTGCTTCTGCCAAGCAGGAGCTTGGCAGCCCAAAAGAGGCATGCGCTTTCGACTATCTGTTTCTCTCCACTCCATGGTTTACCTCAACATCAGCTTTGGGTTACCCCATATTCCCCTCATCGGATGAGGTGATCATGGGGTAAAGCAGAGCTGAAGCAGAAGTGAATAAAGCAGCATCAAATCCGTCTCGGGCTTCTGTGCCACAGAATATTCTCTTGCGACCCTCCTGGCTGGTATTCAATAGACCTCCGGGAGACTGTCAGGAGACACTCAGGCCAAACGAGGATAAGCAAACCCCAATACAATTCAGGGTGATTTCGGTTCACAAAACTGAAATCACCCTTATCAAATCTCGTGCCACAGGCACCAATATCGCGGCGTAGCCGCCCATGTCGTTGCGCAGCAACCTATCTCGTTGCGCAGCAACCCATTTCTCGACGCAGTCGCCTATTGCTTGAATATCTCCGAGATGGATTTCACTGAGCCCAGCAAGGCAGAGGATTCATAAGGCAGCACCACTGTCTTATCGCCTTTTTGCACCAGCCCTTCGAAGGCCTGGATGTATTTGAGCGCAATCTGATATTCAGCAGCATTCATATTGAAGCCCTCAAGAGCTTCGGCTACCAGCAGGATTGCTTTCTTTTCGGCATCAGCGACCAGCAGGCGTGACTGGGCTTCACCTTCAGCGCGGGTGATCTTGGCTTGGCGTTCACCTTCGGCCACTCTGATCTGATATTCTCTTTCACCTTCCGCGGTGAGGATTTTGGCGCGTTTGTCACGTTCGGCGCGCATCTGTTTTTCCATGGCGTTGCGGATCTCTTCCGGGGGTTGGATTTCCTGCAATTCCACGCGGTTCACTTTTACGCCCCATTTATCGGTGGCTTCATCCAGGATGTTGCGCAGCTTCATGTTCACCGAATCCCTGGAAGTGAAAGTAAGATCCAGAGAGAGCTCACCAATCACGTTACGCAGCGATGTCTGGGTCAACTTCTCGATTGCTTCAGGAAGGTTACCAATCTCATAAACTGCTTTGTAAGGATCGGTGATTTGGAAATAGAGCAGCGCGTTGATGTTCATGGACACGTTATCGGCTGTGATCACGTTCTGGCGTGGAAAGTCATAGACGTTTTCCCGCAGGTCAATGCGGTTTTCCACCTTTTGCACCACGACCACCTGTCCGCGGTAATCCGTTTTGTTGTAGCGCCAATGGATAGGGCGCACTTTATCGAAGATGGGGATGATGATGTGAATGCCGCTGGGAAGGGTTTTGTAATACTTACCCAGGCGTTCGATGATTACCACTTCGGCTTGCCGCACCACGATCAAACCTTTGGATATGATGCTGACTACCAAGATGGCAAAGACTATCACAAGATACAAGGGTAACATGATTACCTCCATGCTGTTTTTCTATCTACGCGCAGGATTTGAAAGCTTTCAATTCTTGGCAAGGAAAATTATCAAGCCTTGGGTTCACAGCGCAATGTTTTAGAGAGTGTCCTATACTATCGGTTGCTCTATATTCCCGATCATCGGGCTTTCTTCGTCCATACCGACTTGTGGCATTTCTTCCACTTTGCTCAGTTTTTTTACGATCTGACGGCTGCGATGGCTGGCATTATCCAGCTCACGTCCGGCATCGTCGATCTTGCGTCGGGTCTTTTCCAAGACCTCCCCAAAGAGCCCAAAGTCCTTTTTCACTGCGGCCAGCACCTTCCACACTTCACTGCTCTTCTTTTGAATGGCCAGGGTTTTGAAGCCTACCTGCAGGCTGTTCAAAAGAGCGGCAATGGTGGTGGGGCCGCACATGATCACGCCGTATTCACGCATAATCAGTTCAAAGAGACCGGGGACGCGTAGCACTTCTGCATAAAGGCTCTCGAAAGGCAAAAAGAGGATGGCAAAATCGGTGGTGATGGGAGGATTGATGTATTTGTCACGAATGTCCCGCGCGCAGCCTTTGATGCGCAAGACCAAAGCCTTTTGAGCGCTGATCAAAGCCGGCATATCATTGGCTTCATAGGCATCGACGAGGCGGTGATAATCCTCCACCGGGAACTTGGCATCAATGGGTAGATAGACCTTGCTGTCTTTGTCGTCCGGGCCGGGCATCACGATGGCAAATTCCACCACTTCGTCACGGCGGGGACGGGGTTTGAAATTGAGCACATACTGTTCAGGGGCCAGCACTTCAGCCAAGAGATTTTCCAATTGAAGCTCACCCAATACCCCACGTGGCTTCACGCCTTCCAGAGTGCGCTTCAGATCTCCCACGCCGGTGGCCAGATTGCGCATTTCACCCAGGCCTTTGTGCACCTCTTCCAGGCGTTGGGTGACTTGGGTGAAAGACTCGCCCAGGCGTTTTTCCAGGGTCTCATGCAGCTTTTCATCCACGGTCTTGCGCATTTCTTCCAGCTTGATTTCATTGCCGTTACGGATCTGTTCCATACGCTCTTCGATGCTCTTTTTCAGTTTATCAGATTGCTCCGTGGTGCCGGATGTGAGCTCAGCCAGCTTGCGGGAAAGGCTTTCGGAAAGGTTGTTCAGGGCTTTGGTGAGTTCCTCGCGATTGGTGAGAGCGTCCTTATTGATCTGTTGATTCAGTGAGTTTAGAGTTGCGGCAAGCTCAGCTCGGGTTTCAGCGGCTTGCTTGATCTGACTGTCCGAGTTATCCTTCAGAGTCCTGGCCAGTTCTTCCCGGTTTTCACGGTTTTGGCCCAGAATATCTGCTCGCAGATTGGCGGTTTCATCCTTCAAGCTGCGTGACAAAAGCTCAATATCCTGCTTGATCCTTTGCAGTTCATCATGCTCGCTTTTGGGTTTGCGTAAAACGATGATGACCGCCAGGATCAGAGCCAGCAACTGCAAAGCGATGATCAGATAAAGTTCCATGCTTCCTCCTTTTCTAGTGATTAGGGGTTAGTGGTTAGTGGTTAGGGGAATCGGTGAAGCTGATGCTTCACCGATTCTCTAATTCACCTATCTCGTTGCGCAGCAACCTAATAAAGTGGGAAACGCTGGGTCAGTTCCTTCACTTCGAGCTTGATTTTGGCCAGTTCGTCTTCGTTTTCAAAGTTATCGCGCACTTTGCGGATGAGGCTGGCGATGATCTTCATTTCCGGGATGCCCATGCCGCGTGTAGTCACGGACGGTGTGCCAAGGCGGATACCGGAAGCCACGAAAGGACTGCGGGTATCAAAAGGCACTGTGTTTTTGTTTGCCGTAATTCCTGCCAGATCAAGGGCTTCTTCCATCTTCTTGCCGCTGGGTCCACCGGCTTCTTCCGGACCCAGGTCGATCAACATCAGATGAGTATCCGTGCCACCGGAGACCAGATCAAAACCTTCAGCCATCAATGCTTCAGCCAGAGCATGGGCATTGTCCACCACTTGCTTCATATAGGCTTTAAACTCCGGTTGCAGAGCTTCCTGGAAGGCAACTGCCTTACCGGCGATGGCGTGCATCAAAGGACCGCCCTGTATGCCGGGGAAGACCTTGGCATCGATATCGCGGGCAAACTCTTCCTTGCAGAGAATGAGGCCGGCACGCGGTCCACGCAGAGTTTTATGCGTAGTGGTGGTTACCACGTCCGCGTAGGGCACAGGATTATCGTGCAATCCGGCAGCTACCAGGCCCGCGATGTGAGCCATATCTACCATGAACTTAGCGCCAACTTTGTCGGCAATCTCACGGAAGCGGGCAAAATCGATCTTGCGGGGATAAGCGGAAGCACCGGTCAGGATCATTTTGGGTTGGTGTTCGATGGCCAGGCGTTCGATCTCTTCATAGTCAAATTGTTTGGTATCCTGGCGCACATTATAATGGATCACGTTGTAAAGCTGTCCGCTGAAGGAAAGCGGATGCCCATGGGTGAGGTGTCCGCCATGGGAAAGTTCCAAAGCCAGCACAGTGTCGCCGGGATTGACCAGGGCGAAATAGGCAGCCATATTGGCCTGAGAACCGCTGTGGGGCTGGACGTTGGCATGTTCCGCACCAAATAGTTCCTTAGCACGTTCGATGGCCAGGCGTTCCACTTCGTCGATGTATTCGCAACCGCCATAGTAGCGGCCATAGAGCTTGTAGTTTACCTTGCCGGTCTTTTTGCTCCAGCGATAGGGATAGCCCTCAGCATATTTATTGGTGAGGATGCTGCCCTGAGCTTCCATCACGGCCATTGAGGTAAAGTTTTCACTGGCGATGAGTTCCAGATTTTCTTGCTGCCGGGTGAGCTCGTTTGAGATGGCGGCATAGAGTTCGGGATCCTGTTTTTGGATGTGTTTCACTTCCTTTCTCCTTGGTGTATTTTATCTAATCTTTGTTCGTGTCGTCCCCCTTCAAAAGGGGTTTCCAACCAGGCTTTGGCGATCTCAATCGCGTAGGCTGTGGCGGTGAAGCGTCCGGCCAGAACCAGGACGTTGGCATTGTTGTGCATGCGGGAAAGCCTGGCTATATCTGTGATGGAGCACAAGGCAGCACGAATGCCGGGAACTTTGTTGGCAGTAATGCTCATCCCGATGCCGCTTCCGCAGATCAGGATGCCCAGTTCACAGCTTCCGTCAGCCACAGCTTTTGCAGCTGGAAAGCCGCTATCCGGATAGTCCATGCTATCTTCACTGTGAGTTCCGAAATCCACAAAATCATGCATGGGAAAGGCCTTTTTCAGCTCTTCCTTGAGGGCGTAGCCCGCGTGATCACTGGCTATGGCAAGCTTCATATTTCCTCCGCCATCAGGCAGCTAAGGGCAATGCAGTAGTACTTTGAGTTTTCGCTTTCACTGCGGCTCATCACTACCACGGGTTTGGATGTGCCCTGGATCAAACCGGCCAATTCCCCATCACCAAAGAGCATCAACCCTTTATAGAAGGCATTGGCGGTTTCCAGATTGGGAAAGATGCAGATGTCGGCATCGCCACCGATGGGGGTATCCACGCCTTTGATCTCAAGGCTGGAGGGATCGCAGGCCAGGAAGATGTCCAGCGGGCCATCCACCACGCAGCCTTTGATCTGACCGCGCTCGGCCATCTTGCTGATCAGGGCATAATCGATGGTATTGGGCATGCCCGAAGAGACCTTTTCCGTTGCGGTAATCAGGGCTACTTTGGGGTTGCTGATGCCCAGTTTGTGCGCCATCTTCACGCTGTAATTGACCATGGCGATCTTTTGCTCCAGATCGGGATTGGGCAGCACGGCGGTGTCCGAAATGAGCAGCAATTTATGATACTTAGGCAGCTCCAGAGCGCAGGTGTAGCTCATTACCGCTTTGGGGGGCAAGAGCCCGCGCTCTTTGTTCAATACTTCTTTGAGGAACTTATCCGTGCCCACCAGGCCTTTCATCAAGACATCAGCCTCAGCGCTTTTCACCATCCGCACTGCTTCGCGAGTAGCTTCATCCTGATTTGGCAGATCCACGATCGTGTAGCCTGCTGCAGGCAGAGTGTAGTCTTTCAGGAGTCCCTCGATGCGGCTTTTGTTACCGATCAGGATGGGATGCACAAAGCCTTCAGATGCAGCCCTGCAGAGAGCGCCAATGCTATTGGCATCTTCGGCCACGGCGACCGCGACACGGGTCTGTTTGCCCAGGGCTTTGGCTTTGTCAGCGATTTCGATCAGCTTTTTCATGGCTAGGCCAGCATTGCCGCAAGGGCGATGGAATATAGTTTGCTGCGCTCGCTGTCTCCACGTGAGGTAAGCACGCAGGGTACTCTGGCGCCCATCACGATGGCGCAAAGTTCACTTTTCAGGAGCTTGACGATCGTTTTGTAGAATGTGTTTCCGGCTTCGATATTGGGGAAGAGAATGCAATCCGCGTCACCGCAGACTTCGCTCTTCATGCCTTTGATCACCGCGCTTTCGTGGTCGATGATGAGATCCATGCCCAGAGGGCCTTCGATGATGCCACCCTTGATCTGTCCGCGTTGTGCCATTTTGGAGATGATCGCGGCATCAGCACAGGAAGGAATCTTGGGTAAGGTCTGTTCACTGGCGGCCAGCAGCCCTACTTTGGGCCTTTCAATGCCCAAAAAGTGCGCAGTTTTGATCAGATAGTTCGTGATGGCTACTTTTTGGTTTAAATCCGGCAATGGGATGATGGCCACATCGCCAAAGATCAGTAGTTTGTGATAGTTCTTGGGTTCGGCCACCGTGATGTGCGAAAGGATCGCGCCGGGGTTCATCAGCCCTTTTTCTTTGTTCAAAATAGCCCGCATATAGCGATCGGTGGAGAGTAGTCCTTTCATCAAGAAATCTCCCTCACCCGCATTGATCAGAGCCACCGACTTAGTTGCGGCTTCCAGATCATGCTCACAATGCACGATATTGAAGATGGCGGGATCAATTCCATGATCTTTGCAGCCTTTTTTGATGAGGGTTTCGTCCCCCACCAGGATAGCTTCGATGATACCGATTTTTACCGCTTCGGCTACGGCGACTATCGTATGGGCGTCAATCGCCCAGGCAGCCACGAGACGTTTTTTGGCACGAGAAGCCAGTACTTCAAACATCTGGTCAAGTTTTCGAATTTCCATTTATTTCTCCATTAATATGATCACACTATAGATACCATGTTTGCAGCAGGTTAACTCCGCGTTGCCGCAGCTGCACAGTCCGGTATTCACTATACAGCAAAGTTCCGTTCGGGCTGTAGTATTCCAGACGGATTCTGTGTTCACCCACCGGCAAAGGGATCTCAGTTACCATGGCCTGAGCCGGGAAAAACTGGGACATTCTGAGATCGGCGTTTTCGCTGAGGAACACAACCGCATCGGCGGCAATGCTGAGAAAGGTGGCCGCCAAGGAAGAAGTATTGCGTTTGGCTTGGCCCTTGGCTTCTTCGGCCGCGATGCCTTTGAGCACACTGCGGGTAATGCTTTTGAGCAGGATCACGGGTTCTTTGATCTCGTAGGTCTTAGCCGCCACGCGTCCCATGTCTTCCAGCGTTTGCATTGTGTAACGTGAGCCATCGGGTGCTACAGCCACCACCTGCCCGATTCGTGGCGTGCGATTCACCAGATAGGGCAATGAGAACTTGAAGTAATAGCCTTCTCTGATGTCCGGCCAGGCGACGGGAAAGACATCAATCTCATCGTCCACACTGCCGATCAAAAGCAGGTCCTTTGAGGTGTGGATATGCATTTCCCGTGAGCGCTTATAGGGCCCGCGATTGATCAGGCTCAAGACTCGCAGAACGGGTGTGTCGCCCTTGGTTTCCGGATGCAGAAGGCCCGGCATGGAAAAGGGATAGATATCGCTTTGGCTTTCAAAGGCAAAGCGGATATTGTCATAGTCAATCCTGGCCGAATCCGTATTGCCTTCCGCGGCATACATGATCAGGCTCAGATAGCGCGCCAGGGCAGAGGAGTGAAACTTGTTTTTCCCGTATTTGATCTCGGCTTTGGCTTTGGGATCGCTAGCCAGTTCCTTGGCCATTTTCGCGTGTTTCTGCTCCAGAAAGCTCAGTTTGTCGTCTATCCTGCGCACTTCCACGAAGGCCGCATCCCGATCTCCCAGATGCAAGTAGTTAAGCGCTTTGAAGACATTGATATACACGTCTTCATAGTCTTCCCCCGTATAATCCAGGGCATTATCATTGAGCAGCATGGAAGCAGCAGCTTTACTGATGCTTCTGGTAGTCAGCTCTTCGATGGCTTCTTCGGCTAAGTGCAAGAGCTCGTTACTTTTCGCCCAGTCTCCATTGTAATGATGCAAAAGGCCCGCGTCGAGGTAATACAGGACGCGATCTTTGGCCTTATAGAGCTTGGGATTTTGCACAATGCTCAGTGCCGCTGGGATGTCGCGCTGCGATATGGCCGTATCCAGATCTTTCCCTCGCGCTTGACGCGTAACCATGCTGGCACAGGAACTTAGCAGTATGAGCAGAGCTATACTGAAAGCTAGTCCGACCATGGAGGTCGGAAACAGGTTCTTTGTGACCTGTTTTGTCATAAATTACATCTTGAAGCGGCTGCTTTGCACGATTTTCTTGATCTCTTTGCTGCCCATCCAAACCGTTTCGCTAGTTTCCACGTTCACCAATTGCATGTCAACCTGGTAAAACTTGGCCTGGGTTCTGTCCACTCTGTCCATCATGGTTTTCACCGAACCTTGCAACATATAGTCAGCGCCCACTTCTTGCGCCATACGCTTGGCTGATTCCTCGGAAGCGTGATATTGCTGCTCTGCGCGCTCTTCACGAACATCCGCGCGCTCATCGCGGGATGCCACAAAGCGCACCATGCCACTATTGAGCAATTCCCGCGCGATGTCACGCGCAAAGGCCTGCATCTCAATGTGTTCGCTGGAAAGATTACGCATCGCGCCCACGATCACCACCGGCGCGCGTCCTTCCGTCTGAGTAAATCTGCTCATCCAGGGACGGGAGAGCATGTCCCGCACCATTTCTTCGGAGACCAGGCGGCTGTCCGTATCGTTCCATCTACCGCTTAGATCAGTCGCGGTATCAGCGGATACACGCTGCACTTTCACGCTGGGGCCGCAAGCTGTGAGCAGCACCATCATACTAATGGCCAGAATTATCAGTAGTTTTTTCATTGATCCTCCCTGATCGCACAGCAAACGCCACGCAACCAAGCAATTTAATATTTTGCTTCGCTAGTATAATCTCATGTAAGGCAATATCATAGATGCGATGACACTACCGGGCTACGCCCGAGCATCACGATATTTATTACTACCTGCTAAAACCCGAAGATAGCGTTTTTTTGTCAAGCGAAAAACACCCGTCTCGCAAAATATGCTTGACAGCCTTGGCCCCAGTGTAGGAATTGCGCAAAATTAATCGTCAACAAAGGAGAAGCCGTGAGATTCCAGCGTTTTTATCGCGTTCACAGCATGCAGGAAGCCCTGTATGGTGCTCTTGCCAAGCAGAATCCCATCCTTGATGACGACGTGGAGGTGTTAGTTAAATTGTCTGCATTTAACGCAACATTGACACCTCGCATTACCTCATAAAGCCCGGCAACACCAGTCTGTTCCGTGTTTCACGGAATCATTGATCAATCCCATCCCGGCATAGCAGCCGCAAGGCATGCTTTAATTCCGCATCCTGTATTTGCCAATACAGAATGCCCAAAAGACCAAAAAATGAGGTAAAACAAATGCAAGCTCTTGGCAGACAAATACTCGTAGAGTTCTACGATTGCGATCACGACATTTTGAAAGACGAAGAATATATCACCAAAGCCATGGTGGAGGCCTGCATCAAAGGCCAGGCCACCGTTGTGACCCACACCTTCCATTCCTTCAGTCCCTACGGCGTTAGCGGAGTGGTGGTAATCGCCGAATCCCACGTGGCCATCCACACCTGGCCGGAATATGGCTATGCCGCCGTGGACATCTTCACCTGTGGCGAAACGATCGAACCCTGGATCCTTTTCAACCATCTCAAGGAAGCCTTCAAATCTCAAAAAGCCAGTCAGATGGAGCTCAAGCGCGGTCTCTTTGAAACCGAGGCAGGGGCAAAACTTCTGCACAAACCGGAAGGTATGTGATCATGGCAAAATGGCACATTGATCTGCACAGCCCCACCCGCGGTCTCAGCTTTGAAGTTCGTGAACACCTATATACTGAAACCAGCCCTTACCAAAGGATAGACATCGTTGATACTGCCGATTTTGGCAAGGTGATGCTATTGGACGACGTGCTGATGGTGACCGACAGGGATGAGTATGTCTATCACGAAATGCTTTCCCAACCCTCGCTCTTTACCCATCCTGATCCTGAGCGTGTGCTGATCATCGGGGGTGGGGATTGCGGCACCCTGGCGCGCGTGTTACTCCATAAATCGGTGAAACAGGTGATCCAGGTAGAGATCGACGAGATGGTGACCCGGGTGGCCAAAAGCTATTTCCCTCAGCTCACAGCCTGCCTTGATGATCCCCGGGCAGAATTGATCTTCTCTGATGGCATCGAGTATCTGCGGGCAAATCATGATGGCTTTGACCTCATTTTGGTGGATAGCACCGATCCCGTGGGCTTTGCTGCCGGGCTGTTCCGGCGCGACTTCTTTGCCGATTGCCACCAAGCTCTGAAGAGCGACGGCATCCTCTGCATCCAATCCGAAAGCCCCTGGATCCCGGATCTGCTGGAGCTGATCGCCGAAGTAAACCGGGATCTGAAGTCCCTGTTTCCCATTGTGGCACCATATCTGGCCGCGATTCAGACCTATCAAGCCGGACTCTGGATGTTCCAAATGGCCTCAAAACGCTACTCCCCCTTCAGTGATGATGTATTCGCTCGCCTCAGCAAGGCAGAGCTGGAGTTTAACTACTACAACGCGGATATCCAACGCGCGGCCTTTGCCTTACCGCAGTTTGTGCGAGCTAAGATCACTCCCACTTTGACCTAGATAGAATTCACCGAACATCTCCCACGATCACTAATTGTAAATCGTAAATCGTAAATCGTAAATTGTAAATTGTAAATTGTAAATTGTAAATTGATTAACCACTTCTCCCCGCTTTGGGAGCATTAATCAAGCGATCATCCCCCCTTAATCAAGCGTTAACTATTAACGCTTGATTAACGCTTGATTAAGACTTGATTAACGCCCT
>Ga0334884_1000107_pt1 | contig 150868 bp, 111 predicted proteins | sample GraSluR1_MG_7_FD_207215 | JGI IMG/M metagenome (GOLD analysis project Ga0334884, IMG submission 207215) | Sludge microbial communities from methane-producing bioreactor in Wageningen University, Netherlands - Granular Sludge_12_05 R1 | ecosystem: Engineered > Bioreactor > Anaerobic >... | reverse complement strand
ACCATCACGCAGAACACTTACAGGCATATATAGATGAGTATACCTATCGGTTTAATCGAAACTTCATGAGCGTAGGACTATTTGAAAACTTGTTGATTAGAATGGTAGAAGGGCAGCCTCATACCTACAGGATGATTATTAGTTAAGTGCCTAATTCAATAATTTTATATTTAGTGAAATGGCTAGGGTAAAATTTTTGTATTATTTCAGATTGTCGTATATTGTGTTGCATTTTGAAATCACTTGAAAATAATCGAAATAAGTAGTCTTGCATTTGTATGGAATTTCCACAAGGTACTATAGATCACAGGGAAAATGAGTTTTTTTCATATCGGTACTCAACACGATTCCAGAAAGGGGATATTGTTGATATACGTACAGGTTTAGATCTTGAGGCTGCAAGGTTTCAAGCTCGCAAAAGTTTTCCCGATGTTCTAAATGAGTACTGGTGGCTAAAACCCTCAGATATTCCGGCACTAAAGGATCTCCCTCTTAAAATTACGGATATTTACTTTTACCATGGCGGTGTTCCTGTTGTAGTCCTAAATACTGCAAATGGAACGTTAGCCCGTAAGGCACAGGTTTTTCTTAAAAAACGGGACGAGCCTAAGCACAACCTCGACGATTCGGTTAAGGAAGAGATGGTTAAGTTACCTCCAAATGAGCTTGCCTCTCTGCTGGTGTGCCAAGATTTACTGGTTAGGCTGGAATCGGCAAGAGTTTTAAGGGAATTATATCCTGATTTTACGTCCACCGACAAGGAGCAGCAGGTAAGCCTTAATATTATTAATGCAAATTTTGATATGCTATTGCCTTTTGGCGAAGGTGCAGTAGACCAGCTGATTGAGAGGTTCTTGGTGACCACTAATGCTAAAGAAACAGAAAGGATAATTGACACCCTGATAGCAATTGGGGAGCCCGCCATTCCTCGGCTCGATGATATATCGGAGTTCATTTCGCTAATGGCAAGTCCCTACTATGCTAAGCGTATAAATTGGACTATAAATCAGATTAAGAAAAAAAAGGTTAGAAATAAGTAGGTGTTGATCCTTACTTGTTAACCCTCAATTTCTAGGTTACGGTTAATGTAACCGCTATAATCCTTCATTTTGTTGATATACACCCTATCCATGAGGGGCGATTCAATTATGAAATCAGCTGTTGATCGATTTGTTGCTGTAGGAATATTGTATACGCTGGCAATGCGAAGCAAAGCCTTAACATCTACATCGTGGGGTTGGGGCTGCATGGGATCCCAGAAGAATATCAGTATATCCACATTGCCTTCAGCAATCATGGCCCCCAGCTGCTGGTCGCCACCTAGTGGCCCCGACTTAAGCTTTGTTATTGATGTCAACTGATAACCCTCACCCTTGTGCATTCGGGTGAGCGCTTCATCCACCAGCTTACCGGTTGTTCCAGTGCATACCAATTTGTGTTGTAGTAGCTTCTGCCAGTTCCATTCAACCCATTCAATCATATCTTTCTTGCGGTTGTCGTGTGCAACCAGCGCGATGGTTTTTGTCTGCTTCATGTATTTGTTACAATATTAAATTCAGACAAAAATAGGAAAAAGAGGAGTGATTTACTCAATTATTCCGATGATTCCTTAATCTTTACATTAGTATCGTCAATAAAAAACGTTTCCCCATTTATTCTTCTTATAAAATGTTTTGCCATTGGCGCTCTCTCGGTGATAGACCTCATGGCTGTTGAGTCGTCGGCAAATACGAGGAAATCCTCTAGAGTTTTTTTTGCATTGTCGTAATCTTTGGCATTGTAGTAACATATCCCAATTTCGTATATGTAAGCCTTGTAATCGGGGTGCAGTTCCAACGCTTTTTCAAACTGGGCAATCGCCTTTTGGAACTGGTTGGCCTTTTTATAGGCCTCGCCTCGTGAAGCATACAGCAGGGCAATCTCCTTGGGGTTGGGTGTGAGGAGTTCCTCTGTCATGTCAAGTAGCTCAATGGCGCGTGGCCAATCGCCAATTTGGATGTACGAATTGGCCATAATGTAGTTAAGCACATTGTCGGAGGTGTCTTTCTCAAAGGCTTTTTCTAAATATTCGGTTGCAGCTAAATATTTTCCAATATGATATTTACTTATGCCTAGGAATTTATGAGTAAAGCGTGAGGAGTCTCCCATGATGCTTGCCTTTTCTAGCCATTTCTCCGCATCGGGGTAAACCTGCGATAGGTAGAAGAGGTATCCTTTAGTTCTAATAATTGGCACGTAGGTCGAATCCTGCTTGTATGCAATGTCTGCAATGGGCATAACAATACCTGGAGGTATGCCGCCTTTGATAAACCCATTAATAAGCTTAATGGCCAATGGCATATTGGCTGGGTTCAATTCGAACGATTTGTTGTAGGCATGCAGCCCAACGGCCATACTATCTATTCGCATTGCGCAATCGCCCAGCTGCTCCCATAGGTATGAGTTAAGGGTGTCGACTTGTAGTAGATGTTCAAACTGAAGGAACGCCTCAAGGAATCGACCATCTCTTCGTAGTAAGCGGGCGAACTGTGACCTTACGCTTACATTGCTGGAGTCTGTTTCGAGTATTTCTTGGTAAATGCGTAATGCCCAACCGTTTTTTCCTAGGTTAGCCAGTGAGCTGGCCAAATGTTGCTTGCATTTGGTACACGTGCTGTCTACTGCTATTGCCCTTTGGTAGGCAGCTACAGCACTATCGTACTGCATACGGTTTTCCCATAATCCACCAAGCATAAGCCAGCTTCGGGTGGATAAACTATCTGATCTCAACTTCTCCTTTAGCAAATCTATTAGCTCTTCGTCTGACATGTCGTAGGCCATTATGCCAATATTCTCTGTTGAAAAATCGTTCTCCTGTGCGAACGCATTGTATGTTGATGTATTAAGCAGTAGGAAAATTATGCTTAGGAAGAGAGAAAATTTAGACATCGTATTGGTGGATTGGTTTGTAATAAACCCCGAGTATGCAGTGCGTACCCGGGGTGTGCGTAGCTCTATATGTTTATTCTAGGGTGAACAAAATGGGGATGTTGAATGACACCCTTACAGGTTCACCGCTTTGAGTTCCGGGTGTCCACATGGGGCTCGACTCAACCACTCTTAGAGCCTCCTTGTCAAGCGATGGGTCAACTCCTCTAAGAATTTTTGCATTGGTTAACCTGCCATCAGGTTCAATAATAAACGACATGATAACTCTTCCCTGTATCCCGTTAGCCATTGCAATCTCAGGGTATTTAAGGTTCTCTCCAATGTATTCAAGGAATTTATTTATATCGCCTCCTTGGAACCTAGGCATCTTTTCCACAACTACAAATATTTCTCCTTCATCCTCGCTTGTCTTGCTTACCTCTTCGTCATTAGAGATAAATGTTACCGTTATCTCTTCCTCTACTTCTGCATTAGTTACATCGTTGTCGCACGAGATGATAAATGCAGCAGGAAGCGCTACGGCTAAGGCAATTGCCCAGCGTATCAGCGCACCCTTGGTTTTTTGTGTGATGTTCATCATGGCTATTCGTTTTAGTGTTAGTGATTTGTTGAAATTATTGCCAATGGGCAGCGCTATCCCACTAAAGGCAATGGAGATTATGGTATCCAAATACGCGTGTGGATCGGTTTGAGTGTCGATAACCGCTTTGTCGGCTTGGTACTCATGTACCTCAACTAATGCCTTGCGGAGCATCCAGTAAAAGGGGTTAAACCATTGAGCTATTGCAATAACCTCGAATAGCATAATATCAAAGGAGTGTCCTTTTTGCTGGTGTGCCTGTTCATGCCTAAGGATATCTTCCAGCCCATCCTGAGGGATGCCTTGGGGATTAATAAAGCAGTACTTCATGAACGAGAAGGGTGGGGTATCGTTTTCATGCTCAACAATAAGCATAGAACCTTTACGGTACCTCTTGCCTTGGTGGATGAGTATCGCTATCTTAATTAGCTGGTAGGCAAATCTTAAAACAAACAAAGCCGATATGGAAAGTAAAATAACTCCAAAAACATCGTGCCAACTCATTGAGCTGTCATCTGCACCAACAGTTACCTCGGGCAGATTAATGGTTACCATTCCATAGCTTGGTAGGGTGGTGATTTGAAAAATGTTTTGGATTGCTGGCAGTAGCCATGGTCCTGCCGCCGAGGTGATAACCCCAAGCAGAATGAACCCTCTTACCAGCCCAAACCTATTTACATTCCTTAAAAAGATGAACCAAATGGCCCAGAACATGAAAATTGCTAAGCTAATCTTTAGCAGTATGCTAAGGGTGCTAATTGCTTCCATCTAGCTTTTGTTTTTTGAGTTCGTCGGATAAAAGGTTGATTATCGATTCCATCTCCTCTATGGATAGGTTTTCCTCCTTGGCAAAGTGCGATACCATTTGCCGGTAAGAGTTGCCGAAGTAATTCTTTACAAAACCCTTCAGGAATTTTCCCGAGTAATCCTTCTTGCTAACCAGTGGGTAGTACTCATGGGTTTTACCATAGGCATTGTGTCCTACAAACCCTTTTTTCTCCAGTATTCTAACAATGGTCGATACCGTATTGTAAGCTGGCTTGGGCTTTGGCATGCTATCAATTATATCCTTAACAAACCCCTTCTCTATCTTCCACAGTATTTGCATTACTTGCTCCTCGGCTTTTGTTAACTCCTTCATGCTTGATTTTTTTGTTTAAACAAATATATAACTAATATTTTAGTTGAACAACTAAAATATTAGTTTATTTATAAAAATTTCTAAAAATATTGTAACATTCACAGAGTCAATAAAAAAAAATTCTGTGGGGGTGTGAATAAGTAGGGCATTATTGATGGGTGTTATTTCACATCTGGCTTAAACCAAACTGAATATAATGCATCAAATTTAGCTGAATCATTAACTTAAAAACTATGCGTTTACTAACAATTTGTATTACAATGACAGTGGGATTACTTGTGGGCTGTAGTGCGCCCCAAAAGGAGGTTAAGCCCGCCCTCGATATGGCGAACATGGACTTGACCGTTAAGCCTGGTGTAGATTTTTTTGCCTACGCCAATGGTAACTGGGTAAAAAATACGACTATTCCCGATGATAAATCGCGGTACGGATCGTTCGATATTTTACAGGAGGAGAATAATGTTATCCTTAAAGGGATATTTGAGAAGGCATCGACAATGAAGCGGAAGTCCAAGGGATCGAGTTGGCAAAAGGTTGGCGATTACTACTTTTCGGGGATGGATGAGGAAACCATCGAGAGCAAGGGGATGGAGCCTATCAAGCCAATGCTAAATCGTATTGAGAACATCTCATCAATATCGGAGGTTGTTAGCGAGATCCCAACCCTACATAGCATTAGGGTGTCGCCTTTGTTTGGTGTTTACGCTGGGCAGGACAGAAAGAATACCACCGAAATAGTGTTAAACCTTGGTCAGGGTGGATTGGGTATGCCCGATCGCGATTACTACCTATCGGACGATAACCGTTCAAAGGAAATTAGAACAGCTTACGTCGATCATTTGGAGAAGACCTTTATGCTAATTGGGAACTCCGAGGAGGAGGCAAAGCAGAAGGCAGAAAATATTTTCGACTTGGAATTGCGACTGGCAAAGGCCTCATACACTCGTCTTGAGCGACGCGACCCCAATCGTACATACAATAAGGTTTCGTTGGGCGAGCTGCAAAAGTTAAGCCCAAGCATTAGCTGGGACAGCTACTTCGCTGCCATTGGTGCTGATGTTCCTTCGGATGTAATTATTGATAACCCTGCGTTTTTCAAGGAGATTTCGTCGATGATAGCCGAAATTCCTGTTGATAGCTGGAAGGATTACTTAACCTGGAACGTTGTGAGCAGATTCTCTCCCTACCTTAGCTCTGCCTTTGTCGATCAGAGTTTCGAGTTCTACGGCAAGGTGCTTTCGGGTAGCGAGGTGAATAGGCCCCGTTGGGAGCGTGTGGCGGGTTCGGCTAATATGGTGCTTGGCGAGGTGGTGGGGCAAATTTTTGTTGAGGAGAATTTTCCACCCGAGGCTAAGGAGCGAATGACCGAGCTGGTGGCTAACCTTAAGTCGGTTTACCGCGAGCGTATGCAGAATCTAACCTGGATGACAGATCAAACCAAGGAGCGTGCCATTGCCAAGCTTGATGCCATGAATGTTAAGATTGGTTACCCCGACAAGTGGAAGGATTACAGCGAGCTAGATATTACCCCAGATTGTTACGCTGAGAATATTATGAACGGCTTTGCGTTTGGGTTCCGCCAGAATATGGATAAGGTTGGAAAACCTGTTGACAGAACGGAATGGTTTATGACTCCACAAACCGTTAACGCATACTACAGCCCAACCATGAACGAGATTGTTTTTCCCGCAGCAATTCTGCAACCGCCATTCTTTAACCTGCATGCCGATGATGCTGTGAACTACGGAGCCATAGGTATGGTTATTGGCCATGAAATTACCCACGGATTCGACGATCAGGGCCGTAAGTACAACAAGGATGGTAACCTCGAGGAGTGGTGGAAATCTGAGGATTCGGAGAAGTTTAATCAGCTTACCCAAACCATTATCGACCAGTACGATGCATTTGTTGCCATTGATGATATGACCCTGAACGGACGCCTTACCCTTGGTGAAAATATTGCCGATTACGGTGGGCTAACCATTGCGTACCACGCGCTGCAAAGGTCGATGGAGGGAAAACCCCGTCCCGAGCCAATTGATGGTTTTACCCCAGAGCAACGCTTTTTCCTATCGTATGCCAATGTGTGGCGACAGGTAATTCGCGACCAAGCGCTTATCAGTAGTGTGAAGTTAGGCCCTCACTCGCCCGGTAAATTTAGGGTGAATGGTGCTGTTTTCAATATCAACGAGTTTTACGATGCGTTTGAGATTGATCCTACCGATCCGCTGTACAGAGCCCCAGAGGTTCGTCCTACCATTTGGTAAAATAGAGTAAAAATTCATCTCGAAAGGTCCTAATGGCGTGCGCCAAAGGGCCTTTCGCTTTTTATTCGCTTTTCAATCTCCTCAGCATTAGCTGTTGGAGGTATGCAGGTGTTGCCTATGCATAGCTTAAAAGACCCATCATCAATAGGATGGCAGGCTATGGGGAGTTCCGAATGCTGACTATATATATATGGTGTTACGTGCGGGTAGGTTAGCGTCCTTGTGAGTCCCAAAAGCTTTGATTTTGCTTCGTTACCCGAGAAGGCTACCTCAGCGCTACCCGCAATGTGCTTTAGGAATACATGCGCCCACTTGTAAACGTAAGGGCCTCCCCGGTGCAGCTGCTCCACAATGTTTTGAAGCATTTGGGTGGCAACCTCAGCATACCTGTCGTTCCTAAAGTACTGGCTAAGGGTAATCAGATTTGAGGCCATAACTGCTCCCGATGATGGCATCACGCCATCAGTAATTTCCATTTTGCGAACTATAATATTGTCGTGCTCAGAAGATGTTAAGAAGAACATATTCGTTTGCTTATCGAAAAACGTTTCGAAGGCAATATCTGTAAGGTGATTAGCCTTGGTTAACCAAACCTCATCGAAGGTAGACTGGTACAGCGTAATGTATGCTTGGGCAAGGTAGGCATAGTCGTCGAGGAAGGCCCGGATGCTCGTTTTGCCCTTGCAATAGATTCTGCTTAGGTAACCATCGTCCGATCTTAGGGTACTCTCAATGAATTTTGCTGTTCGAATGGCATCGGTTAGGAATCGCTGATCGCCAAACACCACGTATGCATTGGCAAGCGCCTTGATGGTTAGCGCGTTCCATGAGAGTATAATCTTATCGTCGGTGATTGGCCTTATACGCGTGAGCCTAGCATTGAAAAGCTTTGTTCGTGCTGTTTTTAGCCTTTCATTCACATCGTCAATGGTAAGCCCTAAAAGGCAAGCGGTTTCGTTTGTTGAGGCCGATATTCTTAAAACATTTTTGCCGAGGTGAACCCCCGACCCGGTTGCACCATATACAATGGAGAATAGCTCGGCATCGGGGCCTAACAGATTGTCGATTTCCTCTTTGGAGTATGTGTAAAACTTACCTTCTTCGCCCTCGCTATCAGCATCAATGGCGCTAAAAAAACCTCCCTTGGCCGATTGTAGCTCACGTCTAATAAAATCAATGGTTTGGTATACGATGGCCCGGTACTGCTCATCTTTAAAGTGTTTGTATGCGTTGGAGTAAAGGCTAATAAGCTGGGCATTGTCGTAGAGCATCTTCTCAAAGTGTGGGACATACCATTGCTCATCTACCGCGTAACGGAAAAAACCTCCGCCCAGGTGATCGTATATCCCCCCGCTTTGCATTTTATCGAGGGTAAGCTTTACGTGCCTCTTCACATCGTCATCCTGAGCCACCTCGGCAAAATCGAGGAGGAATTGCAGCGATCCGGGCATAGCAAACTTGGGCGCGCCCTTGTTGCCGCCATAGCGACTATCGAAACGCTTGCTCCAGTTGTCTACGTATTCGATAAGTATCTCAGGTTTTATTGGGGTGGGGCTTGCTTTTTCAGCAATTATTTCGGTGGATGATATCCCTTGGGTAAGCTCTTCGGCCACCTCAATCACCTTGTCGGGCTCAGTCATCCAGGCAAAATGAAGGCTTTTTAGGATATCGAGCCAAGCCTCGGGCTTAAAGTATGTACCGCCAAATACTGGTTTGCCGTTGGGCAGGGTAAAGCAGTTGAGTGGCCATCCGCCCGAACGGGTAATTATCTGAATGGCATTCATATATATCTGATCCACATCGGGGCGTTCCTCCCTATCCACCTTAATACATACGTAGTGATTGTTCATAAACTCAGCAACCTCTGGGTTCGAAAACGATTCTTTCTCCATCACATGGCACCAATGGCAGCTGCTGTAGCCAATACTTACGAGGACTAGCTTGTTCTCCATTTTTGCCTTGGCGAATGCTTCATCACCCCACGGGTACCAGCTCACCGGGTTGGTGGCGTGCTGTAAAAGATATGGGCTTGTTTCTGATGCTAGATGATTATATGAAGTGTTCATGAAAATTTTAGGGTATAATGTTTGATATGATGGATTAACAAATACCTTAGCCATTTGTTGTTAATTAATGCCAAAATGGTCCGAAACAGTATAACAAAATTTCTATTTTTGTTATCAAAAAAAAAGATAAACTATGCGTCAAATATTTTTTATTGCAGTAGCCATTACTGCATTGTTTCTTGAGGCTGGTGCCCAAGGATATAGGATTGAGGTAAAGGTTGATGGGCTTAACGATACCAAGCTGCAGCTTGGGTACTACTACGGCGATAAAACACTACTTGCCGACACGGCAAGAACTAATTCGCAGGGTTTAGCCATTTTTCAGGGCGACACGCTACTACCACGTGGGATGTACTTTGTGGTGTTGCCCGATAATTTTTTTGAGCTAATACTTGAAGACAATCAGCAATTTGGTATAAGCACATCGATTGACAATGTGAACCAAAATCTAAAGTTTACCAACTCCCCAGAGAACACAGCATTCGATAGATACCGAAAATTTTTGGCCGAGAAGCAGAACCGAATGGGCGAGCTGCAGCAGCAGGCACAGGAGCAGAGAGAAGCAACCGGTGAGGTTGATAAGGACTTGGTCGCTAAGATTGAAGCGCTTGATAACGAGGTGAAAACTATGTGGGACGAGACGGTTGCCAACAACCCCAACTCCATGCTGGCCGCCATTATTAACACGCTAAAGCCTGTTGAGTTCCCCGATTTTGGAATAGCTGATGACGCACCCAATGCCGATTCCCTGAGGTGGATTAGTAGCATAAGGTATAACCAGAAGCATTATTTCGACAATGTCGACTTCTCGGAGTCAGGCCTTATCCGCACCCCGTTCTTTGTGGGGCGTATCGATAACTATTTCGATAGGGTGCTAATACCTGTAGCCGACACCATTATACCCTACGCCGATAGGATTATTGAGAGGGCAAGAGCAAACGATGATATGTACCGCTTCATCGTTACGCATCTCTTCTCAAAATTTTCCAACTCATCCATTATGGGGATGGATGCTGTGTTTGTTCATATTGCCGAGAAGTACTTCTTGTCGGGTCAAACGCCATGGATTACCGAGGAGACCAAAGTAAAAATTGCCGAAAGGGTAGGGGATCTTAAGCCAAACTTGATAGGCCAAATTGCCCCAAACTTTCGGATGGCTAGCCTTAGCGGGGGAGTGCAGGAGTTGCATAAAATTAAGGCTGATGTAACGGTAATTTACTTTTGGGAACCGTCGTGCAGCCATTGCAAAAGGGTAACCCCACAGCTCCGCGATATTTATAATAAGTTTAAAGACAAGGGTATGGCTGTTGTGGCTGTTTATACCCAGGGCGAGATGGATAAATGGAAGGAGTATGTAGACTCAAATGAGCTTAATTGGATAAACGTTTGGGATCCAACACGTGGATCGCGCTACCATAAGCTTTACGATATCTACAGCACCCCTGTGCTGTACGTGCTCGATAAGGATAAACGGATTGTGGCCAAACGGATTGGTGTAGAGTCGCTGGAGCGGTTTATTGAGCAGGAGATTCTATAAACTTGCTTCCCATTTTTTTTAACATTACCCCATACTTGAGCTAAGTTAAGTATGGGGCTTTTTTATTATAGCTAATTAAATGCTAAAAGGTCAGAGCGAGCGATAAAATATTAGACGAAAGACTCTATGTCCTAAGTCTTTCAGTTGTTTTATCGATAAATTGAGAGGTGTATTCTTTATTAAGAATACACCTCCACCCTGCTCGTTTTGTATTAGTTTATAACATATTCATCCATTGGGGGATAATCCTCGTCAAATCGCTCTTTTTTTATTTTCAAATTATTTGCTTATCATTTGATTTTTTTAATAATTTTACATAAGGATGTAATCGTTCGCTAAATAATAGAATATTGCTTGTTTCCTCTTGTTTTTACTATTTTGACTACGTCCAAGAAATGCCTTTCTCGAATAATAGTTTAGTAGTGTATTTGTTTTATAATCTTTTGAATTATGATAAAAAACTTTACGGCTTTTACCTTAGGTCTTATTATAGCATTTGGCACTTCATTGACTAGTGCTAGTCCATCTTTGGCTTATAGGAAGTCTGATGGTGAAAAAAATGGTTTGCAGTTTTTTTCAGCTGAAAAAAAGAATTCCTATAGCACCAAGGAGAAGATACCTTTAAATTCAATATCGAAAGCTGGTTTTAGCATCTCGAATAATGAAATTGCACAAAATATAGTGCCTCAAAGTAAAGCCGGAATTGAGATAGTCCAAAAGGGTGTAAGTGATGTCGATGGGAATGTATATACAACTGTGATAATTGGTGATCAGGAGTGGATGGTTGAGAATCTTAAAGTAACCCATTACAATAACGGAGATCCCATATCTACAGCACTAGATAATTCGCAGTGGAACACAACTACGGAGGGTGCTTTTGCTATATATCCCTATGAAGAAATTGATGGGCTAAACTCTGATGCTGAGGTTCTTGAAGCGTACGGGGCACTATATAACTGGTACGCAGTTGACGATACCCGAGGGCTTTGCCCAGTGGGCTGGCAGGTGCCAGCTTGGGAAGAAGATTGGAATGTGTTAGAAAGTTTTGTTTACCCTGAGTCAGGAGGTAAACTTAAGAGTAATCGTACTTATCCTCAACCTCATCCCCGGTGGGATGACCCTAATTTGGGGGCAACAGATCAATTTGGGTTTACTGCATTACCAGCCGGCGCTCGATTTGAAGAAGGAACTTTTAGCTATGCAGGTCAAATCGCATTTTGGTGGACCTCAACGGAAAATGACAATCCTTGGTATAAAAATATTAGTTATGATCAAAGTGGAATTAGTCACGGAATCAATTGGGGGAGAAATGTAGGCTTTTCCGTGCGCTGTATTAAAGAAACGGTTACAGCTAATAATGAACTTATTGCTGACTACCCGCTAAATGGTGATGCCAACGACCAAACTACCAATGCCAACCACGGCACATCGTCAAGCTTTATCCCCACAGCTAATCGCTTTGGCGAGGCCGGAAACGCCCTTTACTTCGATGCTTCCAACCCCGTTTCGGTTCCATCAAGCGAGGTGATGTCGTTTGGCACAAAAGATTTTACCATTGGGTTATGGTTTACCCTTGACGATTTAGATAGATGGCATAACGGACTAATTGGCCGAAACGACTTTGAGGGCATTGCCCTTGAGTATAATCACGACCAAGACCATAGGCTTACTATCTGGGCAAATGCTGAGGGCTCTTCGGGATGGGATCTTGAGTGGAAACCTAACTATAATGCATGGGAAAGCAATGCGTGGTATTACCTTGTGCTTAAGCGCGAAGCAACAAGTTTAGTTCTTTATATCAATGGACAACCTGTAGAAAACACAAACATAGATATTAGCGTTTCCAATCCATCAACCGATTTTTACATTGGCCGAAGCCAATTGGAAGATAGAACGCATCTAGGCAAGATGGATGATGTGAAAATATTCAACTACGCCCTAACCGATGCCGAAATTGGCACAAACTACTCAGAAGGGAATTGGGATAACCTTAACGGCAGTCTGCTAGCATATTATCCTTTCAATGGGAATACCGATGATGAAAGTGGCAATGGAAATAGTCCAACTTTCTCCAGCGTATCACCAGTGGCAGATCGATTTAATAGCGAGAATAGTGCTGTTGCCCTAAATGGCGTGGATAGCTACATTCAAATTCCACACTCAACATCTTTAGATTTTACTGGTGAAATTTCTGTAAGCGTATGGATTAATCCTACGCAGGTCAATATTGAACAGCAAACCATTAGTAGCAAAGGAGGAGGATGGAGCCGAGCCGGTTGGTTGCTTACGCTAATAAACGATAAGGTACGCTGGCATCTGGGCGATGGCACAAGTGAGGCGGTTTTTGATTCAGAGACATCAATACCTGCAAATAAGTGGTCACATATTGTGGCAACTTGGAAAGATGGTGTAATGTCAGTTTACATAAATGGGGTGTTGGATAATGCATCTGCAAGTTGGGCAGGTGGCTTGGTATCAAACACCTATGATCATTACATCGGAAAGAATGATAACATCGACTTCTACTTTAATGGTATGATCGATGATGAAAGAGTTTACAGTAGAGCCATAGACAATTTAGAGATCTTACAACTTTACGCAAATTTTGATGGCCCAGAATTATTAATAGCCGAACCGGGTGATGGCAGTATTACCCTAAAATGGAGTTCCGAAGGGATTGAGAACATAAGCCAGTACAATATTTATCAAGATGCCAACTTTGTGGAATCGATTAACGTTGGTAGTCCTACCGATACTACTTATACTATTCAGGGCCTAAATAATCATCAGCTTTACCAATTCCACATTACCTCTGTTGATATTTGGGGAAATGAGAGCCAACCCTCTTACACTGTTACAAAAGCTCCAAGCACCACTACCCTTACCGATATCAATGGCAATGTATACCCAACGGTAATTATTGGTAATCAGGAGTGGATGGCACAAAACCTAATGGCTACCACTTTTGCAAATGGGGAAGCAATATCTAGGCTAGACACAAATGAGGAATGGAGCACAGCCGGTGGTGCAGCATATTCTGTTTATCCTTTCGATAACATCGAAGGAATTGCTAATGAACTTGGTATGCTTTCAGCGTATGGCGCTCTTTACAATGCACATAGTGTAACCGATGCCAGAGGTTTGTGTCCCGATGGTTGGCATGTTCCTTTAGATGCTGAATGGCAAGAATTGTTTAGCTATGTTGGAGGAGCAGATGTTGCTGGCGGTAATTTAAAGAGCATTAGAGTAGAGCCTGACTCGCATCCTCGTTGGGCTAGTCCAAATACTAGTGCTACAGATCAGTATGGTTTTTCCACACTGCCAGCAGGTGCCCGTAATGTTGATGGTTCGTTCTATCACATAGGGACAAATACATTCTTTTGGGTTGATCAGCAAAATAGTGTAGAGAGCAATGTTTGTTCCGAAATAGTTTGGGATTCAGGTGGAGTTGGTATTCTCGATTATAATGTAAATCAAGGTCTTTCTGTACGCTGTATAAAAGATAGAGAGTTGCCCACCCTAACTACTTCCGACATTTCTGAAGTTTCAGCCTCAACGGCAACATCTGGTGGAGACATCTCTAGCGATGGTGGAAGTAGTATCATCATACGGGGTATTGTTTGGAGCACTAGCGAAAACCCCACCCTTGAAAGTAATGAGGGATTTACCCAGGATGGTGCAGAAACAGGCCAATATGTTAGCCAGCTGGTTGACCTTATACCAAATACAGTATACTACGTTAGGGCCTATGCAACCAATAGTCTGGGTACAAGCTACGGCAATCAGCTTAGTTTTACTACTATGGAAGGGACCGCCCCTGTTTTGCCAGAGGGCGATGGGACAGAAAGTTCTCCTTACCTGATTGCCAGCTTAAACAACCTGTTGTGGCTTTCAGAAAACTCTGTCCATTGGGATAAGTATTATTTGCAAACTGCTGATATCAATGCATCTGGTACTGAAACTTGGAATGATGGGCAGGGTTGGTCACCAATAGGAAACAATAGCTATGTCTTTACAGGTAATTACGATGGAGATAGTCACTCAATCACAGGGCTTTACATAAATAGGCCCGAATATGATTATGTGGGTATGTTTGGTATTGCTTCAACAGCTGTTATAAAAAACCTAAAACTTTTATCGGCAAATGTAGTTGGTGCAAGTACTACTGGTGCACTTATTGGCCAGACGTCAGAAGCCACTATCCAAAACTGTTTTGTCGAGGGTACTGTTAAGGGGAATGATTATCTAGGAGGATTAATAGGGAATCTAAATACTGGTAATGTTTTAACCGACTGTGCTTCATTGACTACAGTTGAAGGGGGTTATAATGTTGGTGGTTTAGTTGGTAATGCTTATTTATCATCGATTTCTAGATGCTCTTCTAACTCCAATATTGTAGCTAGCAGTTATAGAGTGGGGGGCTTGGTTGGTGTGTTTAATAACTCCACCCTTGAGCATTCCTTCTCAAAAGGAGTTGTAACGGGAACATACTATTTAGGTGGACTTGTTGGCTCAAGTTTAAATGGTTCAACAATAACCAGCTGCTATTCCTTGAGCGATATTCAATCTACAGATTGGGGTAAAGGGGGGCTTGTTGGCGAAAATAACAGCTCATTTATAGTTAATACCTATGCAGCGGGTCATATTTTGCAAGAGGGCTCTTCGAGTGGTCTTGTTGGATACGATGTGAGCGGCAGCGTAACCAATAGCTTTTGGGATGTCGAAACTACTGGTTGTCCTTATACTGGTCAAAATGCATCCATCTGGGGAACCGGATTAACCTCAGCTCAAATGAAATTGAAATCAACCTACGAGAATGCAGGTTGGTCCTTTGTTGCAGCTGGAGGCGATGAAATATGGAATATTGGTAATGGTCGAAATCTTGGTTATCCCTATCTAAAATGGGAGTTCCCTGCCGATCCTGCCGATAATCCTCCCGTCTTAACCACTTCCTCTGTAGCAATAGTTTCCGACTCAGAAGTAACTGTTTCAGGAACCATCGAATTTATGGGAGATCCATCTCCTACACAGTACGGTTTCTGCTATGGTAATAATATCAATCCAACCCTAGAAGATTTAAACGTAGAACTTGGTACGCCCAATCAAACGGGTACATTTTCTGCACAGCTAACTAGTTTGACAACTGAAGTGTATTATGTTAGAGCATATGCAGTAACAGATTATGGGGTGAGTTACGGGAATTCCATCTCTTTTATACCATACTCAGCACCACAGGGAACAGGGGCACTGGACGATCCATACTTGATTACATCCCTTGGTAATTTGTATTGGCTTTCAGAAACTTCAGAGCATTGGGATAAGCACTACTTGCAAACAGCAGATATCGATGCATCTTCTACCACGAATTGGAATGGTGGTGCTGGGTTTAAGCCAATAGGATTCGATTCTACTCCTTTTACTGGTTCGTATAATGGTGGAGGTAACACAATCAGTAATCTATATGTAAATAGACCAAACCAGAATAGAGTTGGTATGTTTGGGAATGTCTCCGGATCAACCGATTTTCAATACTCCTTGCAGAACCTATCCCTAGTTTCTGTTTCAGTGTCCGGTCGTGAGTATGTTGGCGGTTTAGTAGGTTATATTGAATCTAATGCCAATGTTCGAGGTTGTTTTGTGTCGGGTAGTGTTGATGGGCAGTATAGCTATATTGGTGGCGTTGCTGGCTATACTTATTATATGCACCTTGATGAAGTTGGGGCAAATGCAACCGTTACCGGACAGAATTATTCAGGAGGATTAGTTGGTACTGCTTCTTGGCAAGTGGTTATCTCAAATTCTTTTGCTAGGGGTCAGGTTTCTGGTAACGAGTACGTTGGAGGTATTGCTGGCTATGTTGAAACTAGTATAAATAACTCCTTTAGTGCTGTAGCTGTTTCGGGTAGTAACTATGTTGGAGGTTTGCTAGGGAGTAATGGTACCGAAGCAACAAGTACAAATAGCTATTTCGATACGCAGGTGGCAACAACCACATACTCTGCCCTTGGCATTGGTCGAACAACCGACCAAATGTCCTATCCATACGATGCAAATACTTTCGTAAATTGGGATTTCGAAAACATCTGGGGGGCTGATGCAGACTTTACGCAAAACGATGGCTACCCATTCCTGCTTGCCAACTACTTACCCACTATAAATACGGACTGGCCAAAAGATTTATTATCAACCTCAGTAAAAGCTGGAGGTCATGTGATCGTTGAGGGGCAGGCTGCCGTTAATTCTCGAGGAGTTGTTTGGGCAACTTTCCCAAATCCTACAGTGGATAATAACGAGGGGAAAACAGAAGAGGGTAATGGAATTGGCTCGTTTTCTGTTACTGCTGAAAACCTAACACCTAACACGGTATACTATCTACGTGCATTTGCAACCAATAGTTTTGGAACTAGTTATGGGAAGGAGTTTGACGTTAAAACATTTGCACCGGGAGGCAGCGTATCGGATTATGAGGGAAATCTTTATCCTACTATACAGATTGGCGATCAAGTTTGGATGGCCAAGAACCTAGGAGTTAAGCATTACAATAATGGCGATGAGATACCCACTGGGTTAGATTACAATGGCTGGGTTAACGCAACCGAGGGTGCTTTTACCGTCTACGATCACACACAGGTTACAGCGGTTAGCTCTGAGCAGGAGATGCTCCACGATTTTGGGGCTCTTTATAATAGCTACGCAGTTGCCGATGCCCGTGGGCTTTGCCCCGTGGGCTGGCGTGTTCCCAGTTCCGACGATTGGACTGCTCTTGAAGGTGCTGTTGATACGGATTATGATGCTGATGCTGATCTATGGAATAATTACGATTATAGAGGTTCCGATGTTGGCTATAAGTTAAAATCGCAATTACTTTGGTTTTACGATTATAACGGCGACGATGCCTTTGGTTTTAGAGCATTACCCTCAGGCGATTTTTCTGGAAGTTTCTATGGATTTCATGAGAGAACTGCATGGTGGTGCTCCAACGATAATATCACTAGGCAGCTATCATACGATAGTAATCAAATGGGTAAGTTTACCTATGAGCCATACTCCGGTTTATCTGTTAGGTGTGTTAAAACCAACTCAGTTCTAACATCCGAGGCTAACGAAGTTACTACAAATACAGCCAAGGTTGAGGTTACAATTGTCGATAACGGGTTTAACGTGCAAAGTCGTGGCTTGGTTTGGGGAGCTAACCCCAAACCAACTGTTGAGAATAATTATGACCTATTCACCGAGGAAGCCGGAATAGGTACATTCCAAGTACTTTTGGAAAACCTCGACCCCAATACAACCTATTACGCTCGGGGAACTGCAGTGGTCGATGGTGTGATGGAGTATGGTAACGAGATATCATTTACAACCTTAATCCCAGTTGAAGATTTTGCTGGTGGATCGGGTACGGTAGAGGATCCGTATCTGGTTGCCAATGCTGCCCAGCTTAATAATGTTCGAAATTATCGCGGTTCACACTTTTTGCAAGTTGCCGATATCGATTTAAGCGGCCCTGCCTGGACGAATAATGAGGGTTGGGATCCCATAGGAGAGTATGGTTACGACCAGAATTACACAGCTAATTTCTACGGAACGTACGATGGTGGTTTCTATTCAATTTACAATCTAACTATAAATAGACCTGCCGAAAGTTTCGTAGGCCTCTTTGGCTCAATTTGGAGCATCGATGGAAATATTGCAAGAATTAAAAACCTTAAATTAAAGAGTGCGAATGTTACTGGTAATGGAGCAGTTGGAGGATTAGTAGGAAATGCTGATTTAGAATGTGTTGTTGAGAACTGCTCTGTTGAGGGAATTGTACAAGGCAATTATGGAGCTACGGGGGGGCTTGCAGGAAATGTAGAAAATGGAGGGAGAATAAAAGCGTGTTACTTTAATGGAAATGTTTCTAGTACTAGCGGTTCTGATGTGGGTGGTTTAGTAGGTTTTGTGGCAGGATATATCGAGAATAGCTATGCCCGTGGAAATGTAAGTGGGACTGATAGGGTAGGAGGATTGTTAGGAACTATTTGGTGGGGCGAAATTATTAACTGCTATTCCACTGCACAGGTTTCAGCCTCGAACGATTTTGGTGGTCTTGTTGGATATCCTCAGTGGGATAATAACCCAGTATTTACTAACTCCTACTGGGATTATGAAACCAGTGGTGTTTATTCAACTGTAGCTGGTGAAGGGCGTTACACCGATGATATGACCTATGCTTATGCATCAAATACATTTGTTGACTGGGATTTTGCCGAGATATGGGGCGAAGACACCGAATATACCATCAATAACGGATATCCATTCCTTAAGGCTATTGCATTTGGTTCGCCATCGCTAACCACCGAACCGGTTACCCAAATTACATCAAGATCAGCCATCTCTGGCGGGAATATTATCAGCGATGGAGGTGATGCTGTTAGTGCACGTGGAGTTGTTTGGAGCACCGAACATAATCCAACTCTCGAAAATAACCTTGGCTTTACTGTCGACGGATCAGGAACCGGTACATATGTGAGCGAGTTAGTAGGTCTGATTCCCAATGCAACCTACTACGTTCGTGCATATGCTACCAATAGCCATGGAACTGCTTATGGAAATCAAATTCAGTTCACCACGCTATCCGATAAGGAAGTGCCAGATGTAAAAATGTTTAACTCTTCGCTGGTGATTGGCACCAACGATGAGCGATGGAATATGATTGCTCCCAATTTTATCGACAAAGGCAACGCAACGCTTGATAACAATAGTTCCTACTGGAAAATGGGCTGGGATGTCGATAAGGTGTACATTAGGGTTGTCGTAAGCGACGATAATTTCTGCGATCAGTGGTGTACGGGATATGAAAACTGGATGGCCGACAGAATTGAATTGTACTTTAATGTTAGTGATAACCTTAACCCTCCCGATGACCATGGCGTAAATCCTGATCTTGAGAACGACTTCTATCTCGGCTATCATCAAAATACTTCTCAGTTTCAGTATCAAGTTACACAGCTTGATCGTACTTTAACCAATATGTATCCTCACTTCACCGATTACTATCATGCCTATAGCGTTGAAGGATCTACCATTACTTATGAGTTCGAAATACCTTGGAGCTCATTAGTTGCTCAAGATGTGCCATTCTCACCAGCAGATGGTAAAGAGTTTGGTTTTGATGTGAAGTATATAGATTGGGACAATGCACAGGCAACTGGTGAGTCCAGTTGGTGGAGCGAGTTCTCCATGGGGTGGGTTCAAATAAATACAATTGGAAGGGTAAAACTTAGCGATCAAACAGTCGAGGAGGAGTCCACACCAATTGTAATTACAAGCGAAATCTATGATATCACAGAGTATTCAGCAATGTCGGGTGGAGAGATTTCGTATAATGGTGGTAGTGATGTAACGGCCAAGGGTATTGTTTGGAGTACATCCCAATATCCAACACTTGAAAGCAATTTAGGATTCACCAATAGTGGCTCTGGCGATGCTGCTTTCGAAGGACAGCTAACAAATCTAACACCTAATACAACGTACTTTGTTCGAGCCTATGCAACCAATAGCAGTGGAACAGGTTATGGACAAGAACGAGTCTTTACAACTTCGGCTCTAAGCGGCTTTACGGTTTATTTTAGTAACCCAGAGTTTTGGGATGAGGTATTTATTTGGTTGTGGGGTGGTGATGGCTCTTTCACCAATATATGGCCCGGCGAACCGATGAACGCACCCGAGGAAGGTTCAATTTGGTATTCATTCAACGTGCCTCCAGCATACACAACCTTATTGTTCAATAACAATAATAATGAACTACAAACAATTGACCTTTTCAGAGATAGAGAAGGATGGTTCGATGGTGTTCAGTGGTACGACCAAGAACCGTTCAACACCCACGGCTCTATTGCTGATGCGGATGGAAATTTATACCGCACCGTAATAATTGGGGAGCAGGTGTGGATGGAACATAATCTGAAAACAACCAAGTATAGCGATGGCTCAGCAATAGAATCGGGAACTGATATTGTATGGTACAACAACAACGAGAATTTCAAATACATTTACGGCGCTCTATACAGTGGTTATGCTGCTACTAACGCTAAGGGATTGTGCCCCGTTGGATGGAAAGTGCCTACGCTTGATGATATTAATGTGCTGATCGATTATCTAGGCGGAGCCAACCTTGCTGGTGGAAAGTTAAAGTCAACTGGAACTATACAAGATGGAACGGGTATTTGGGAAAGTCCAAACACCAATGCAACCAATGATACTGGCTTTAAGGGTGTTCCTGGTGGATATGTTGGCGGGCATATGAATCAGGCAGGATATTGGTGGTTGAATACATTAACTACAATAGAGTCTGAAAACGATGCAGCATTTTACTTTGCACTTAGTTATAATTCTGCAGAGATTGTAACCAACCCTTACGCTATAAGCGATTTGAATAGCATCCGCTGTTTACGAACAACACCAGCAACAGAACCCATTCTTCAAACCATTCAGGTTTCCGATATTACACCAACCTCTGCCAAATCAGGCGGTGTGTTTACTCAGGGTGATAACGTGACCGAAAAGGGTGTAGTGTGGAGCTTAACAACAGATCCAACACTTGAGGATTATATTGGTAAAACTAGCGATGGTGCTGGCGATAATGCATTTGCTAGTGAAATAGCTGGTTTGTCGCCAGAAACAACCTATTACGTTAGGGCCTATGCCGTCAACAACTTGGGTACAGGGTATGGGCAGGTCGAAGAATTTACCACCCTGCCGCCATCGGCTCCGGTATTGTCCACTAAGCCTGTAACCCTGCTCTCTGCCACATCAGCAAAAAGTGGGGGTGTTATTATCTCCGATGGAGCTTCACCAATTACCTCGAAGGGCATTGTGTGGAGTTCAAGCCAAAATCCAAGCCTTGAGAGTAATGAGGGTATTGCTAATAGCGGAAGTGGCAATGACGAATTCGAAAGCCAGATGACTGGCCTAAATCCTGGCTCACTATACTATGTTCGGGCGTTTGCTACCAACGATATCGGAACAAGCTATGGCGATGAGGTTAGCTTTTCTACTGCTCAAAGCGTAACATTTAAGATTGTTTCGCAAAGCGGAAGTGCAATAAGTGGTGCTTCCATTACTTTTGACGAAGAGGCACTAACCACCGATTTAAATGGGAATGCCATTTTCTACAGGTCTGATGGTACGTACTCATACTTGGTAGAGGCTAACGATTATTTTCCTGTCTCTGGCGAGGTTACTGTTTCGGGCCAAGGTGTTGATGTAAAGTTGAAATTAATTGCTGAGGGGGCATCAACTTCTCAAATAGTTGGAGAGCGAACCGTATGCCAAGGATCCGAGTTGATTTATACAATTACCGGTTCAACAGGTGGCACATGGGAAATTTTGGGTGGAACCATAGTTGAAGATATTTCCAATAATGTAATGGTACGTTGGACTTCCACCAATGGCAATGGAGTTATTGGTTACAGAACTGTTGATAATGATGGGTACATTCAAGTGAATCAAGTGCTTGTTACTGTGAACTCAAGCACTAGCATAACAGAGCAGGACAAACCCGATATTTATAGGAAAGGGCACCTGAATATTCTTATTTGCACCACACCAAGCACAAGTTACAAGTGGTATCGCAATGGTGATCAGATTGCTGGTCATTCGCGTCAGTATTACGTTGCTGGGCAGCAGTCGGGGAATTACCGAGTTCAGGTGCTAACCAATCAATGTCCCCACACTTCCAATGCGTTAGATGTTAGCGGAACAGCAAACGCCGATGTGATCCTTACAGCATTCCCAAATCCATCAAACGGACAGTTTACTTTGGCTATGGAGTTTGGAACCGAGAGTAATAGCCTGCTGTCAATTTCGAATGCATTTGGAGTAGTGTTGTACAAAGAGGTAGTTCCTGCTATGGAGAATGTGTTTGAGCATAGACTTTCGCTTGAGGGTATGGCCCCTGGAGTTTATGTTGTAACGTTAAGGATTAGCGGGGATATTCCATTAACAACCAAATTGACCATACTGTAGAAATCTTTATGATAAAGAATTATTGCCATATGAATAGTTTTAAACGAATTTTTTGTGTTATCCTGGTATTAAGCTGGGGCATAACAGCATCTGCTCAAGCTTCTCTCACCCCTCAACAGGAAGATATGTTTCGTGGGCGTGTACGTCAGCTTATCCAGTCGTATAGCGAGGCTAATGAAATAACCAAGGATTATGAATCTGTCGATCCGCAGATGGTGGATAGGCTCATTAAATCTTTCGTTTTTAGTTCCAAAAAGGATGTGTTTAACGATTTGCTTCCCAATAAAGTAGAGGGCAGCCGTTACTTAACACCTGCAGAATATGCTCAGTTTGCCCAAAAGTATTATCCCGAAGGGCTAGATGTAAAGCTAGAAATTGTGGACATAATTATTAACCGCGAACCAATGAAGAAAGGAGGATATTACGAGGCGATTGTTCGTGCCAAAAAAGAGATTAGGGGCTTTTACAATACAACCCGAATTCACAATTTCTCCGATGAGCTATACTTCTATGTACAGGGAACATTTGTTGATGGAAATATAGATGGAATTGGGATATCTATGGTAGCTGATATTAAAAAGCATGCTCAAAAGCAAGCAAATCGTAAATACCGAGGTTTATACGCTGGCGTTAGCGGTGGGTATAGCTACTCAACCCTGTTTAGTAGTGAGCTCATATCAAATGGTGATATATGGCAATCACAATTCGGAAATTCATTCCTTCCCACCCTCGAACTTTACTATATGCTCTCCCGTGGCTTTGGCTTTGGCACTGGAATTCGAATTGGCAGTTACAAGCCTCACCTTGTTATGGATAGTTTTCAGGGGAAAATTAATACTACTTTTTTTGACATTGATCAAGACCAATATTGGCCAATTTATAATGTCAAGGGTTTAGAGGAGATTCGTGATATTAGTACCATTGATGTCCCTCTGCTTATAAAGTTTAGAACAGGATATGGAAAATCTGGCCTATATATCGATGCTGGGTTGGTTTACAGTATGTACAGGAGTATGGAATATACTTTAAGCGGAATGGCATCCCGTAGCGGTGAGTACCCAAATCTTGGTAACGTGATCCTTGAGGATATTGAAGCCTACGGGTATTTTACCAACAAGGAATTTTCCTCAGCTGATGTATATACACTTACTCCACCCAACTCAGGTTTTTCAGCAATGCTTTCATTTGGATTAACAATAGTTCCAGTACAAAATATTATGCTACGATTAGGGCTTACAGGTTCGTACGGACTAACTGACATCTCATACGATGCCAAAGACTCTTCGTTAGGGATACCTCCAGTTGATTACTACCATACTACTGGTCAACCCTTGGGCGAAACCCTTCTACATTCTTTTAGCATCGATTTTGGTGTGTATTATAGGATTTTTAAGAATTAATCAATATTAATTGAAGAAGTAATGAAAAGTACAAGGATTCTAATGTTGATGTTTCTGTCGCTATTTTTGGTGGCGGCCGAATTTGCTGTTGCTCAGCGAATGGTGGTTTTTTCTATTGATAACGAACGCTATGGTTTTGTTCGTTATGTGATGGGCTCATTAACAAATAACGAGTTTGAAATGAGTTTAACGGTTGTATGGACCGATGCCGAGCTGAAACCCAAAGCTGATAAGACCTCCGTTATTGGGTTTCAGATTTCCGAATTAGGGATTAATACTCCACAGGTTACGCTTATATCTCCAAAAACTACTGAGGATTTTATTGCATTCAATGAAAGCATTACGCTAAGGTTTGAGGTGAATGAAGAGTTTCCTGGAGGACCAATCGAGTTTAACTTCCCATTTTTCTACTCTGTGTCAGCTCAAAATGCAGCCAAGCCGGAGTGGAGAATCCCATTTACATTTGCTCGCCCACGCCGTTACCTGGCAGTAAAGGAGGTTTCGGCTGATGAACTAATTGATAAAACACCCCCAAGCCTTATAGTGCTTACTCCTGAGGGCGTTTCCGAAGGATTAAAGCCTATTGTTGAAGACGAAAAAGTAAGGGTAACTTTAAGCGTTAACGACTTTTTTGGTGTTGATAAGGTAACCGTAAACAATCTGCCTGCGCAGCATATGGGCGACTCAACCTATGTGGTAGATCTTACCCTACGGTATGGTTTTGAACAGGACGTGAAAGTAATGGCTCAGGATGTTAATGGATTAAAGTACGAACATACATTCAAAATAGAGAGCCGTAAACCAACCGATTTAATGGCCGATGCAGGATCAACTAGGCGTACCTCCCGTATTGGGGTTGAGCCAGAAAATGAAAAGCCAATGATAAAACCCTCTGATGTAGATATTGATATACCAAAGGTGGGGGCTCCAGATCCTAATCGCTACGCCCTAATTATTGGTAACGAGGATTATTCTACTTATCAGAGAGGATTACAACGTGAATCTGATGTTGAGTTTGCCATTCATGATGCCGAATCATTCAAAGCCTATGCATTGAATATCTTGGGCGTTCCCGAGGAAAATATTATTTTCAAAACCAATGCCACTGCCATTGAAATGGATAGAGCAATAAGCCAGCTAAGCTCAATTGCCCGTGTTAAGGCGGGTAAAGCTCAGCTATTCGTTTACTATGCTGGGCACGGTTTCCCCGATGAGAAAACCCAAGAGCCTTACCTAATTCCGGTTGATGTAAGTGGCTCCGATTTAAAATTTGCCATAAAGATGACCGATTTTTATGCACGGCTTACCGAACATCCCTCAGAAAGAGTAACCGTTTTCCTCGATGCTTGTTTTAGTGGTGGTGGTCGTGAACAGGGTTTACTTGCCGCTCGTGCAGTGCGTATGCGACCCCGAGAAAATGTGCTTACCGGCAATTTGGTTGTATTTGCTGCAGCATCGGGCGATCAAACTGCACTTCCCTATCGGGATAAAAACCACGGAATTTTTACCTATCACCTACTCAAGTTGTTAAAGGAGACTGAGGGAGAAGTTACCTATTCAGAATTATCGGAATACCTCCAGTCTGAAGTAGGAACACGTTCAATTCTCATAAATCAACGCGATCAGAATCCTCAAACAAACATTAGTCCAACGCTCGATGAGAGATGGAAGGAATGGAAAATTAGATAGCAAAATCTTTTTGAGTGTAAAAACAGAGGGCTAATATCATATTAGCCCTCTGTTTTTTTAGCAGTAATTGGTTTCACGTTTTACCAAGTTAATTGAAAAAAAGCCCCGGGAACCACCCCGGGGCTAACCAACAAACCATAAACTAAACCTATATATTAAACCACCAAAACTACAGGGCTATAGGCACGCCCCTGTAGAAGTCAAGTATTTTCATCCGCAGGATATAGGTATATTTTGCATACAGAAGTTGCCCTTCGGCTTGTATCAAGTTATTTTGTGCAACCCCTACTTCTAGTGCGTTAACCATACCCAGATCGAATTTAGTAGCTGTTTGCATGTAAAGCTCCTGATAGCTTTTTACTGCCTCGTTGGAGGCAACGTATCCATCCCAAGCGGCTCTGGCATCGGCAATTGCGCTTTGAACATCTTTGTAAACTGCCCTTTGTGCCTCTTACAGGGCAAATTTTGCACCCAGAAGCTGAATTTTAGACTGATTAGTTCGCGTAAGGTTTGAAAGCCTTTGAAAAATTGGCACCGAAACCCTAAAATGAAGCACATGTTGCGAATAATCCTTAATCTGCTGGCCGTAGGTGTAGTCTGGATAAGCTATCCTATTGTCGTGTGGGCCATACCAGGCGGACTGGTCGTATCCCGAGCCAAAGGAGTACCCCTGGCTAATCCTTGGGCTAAGTAGGCCATATTTACATATTTCTCGGTGCTTTTCACGTTAATTCTATCTCTTTTTATTTCCGCTCTAATCTCGGCTATCTGGTTGGAGGTGTGCTTATTATCCATCTCATTTGGATCATCTGAAATAATAATGGGAGTGATCTCAATGGAGAACCCATCGGGATTTTCAAACTCCAAAAGTTGAGCTAGCTCTATGGTTGAGTACCTTAGCCTATTTTTAGCATTGGTAACCAGAGCCTGCCGATTAACATGCTGAGCCTTGAGGTTGAGGTACTCTCCCTCCGCAATTTTGCCCAGATACAGTTCAGCTTCGGCCTTTGTAAGCTGTTGCTGGGTTAGCTTAAGCTGTTCGCTTGCCAGCTTGGCGTTTTCATTATCAAGTAGCACTTGCAGGAAGCAGGCAACCAAATTTGGGGTTACGTTGTTCAAAAGTATTTGTGTGTTCTGTTTCTGCGACTCGAGCACATACTTTAGCCTAGCCCTTTTGTTTAATCCATCCAAACCATTGAAAAGAGTAATTTCGGAGCTAATTCCTAGGATTCCCCCTGATTCTCCATCCTTACAAATTCTAGCTCGTGCTGGCTAAAGGTCGATCCATTCAAATACTGATGGTTTAAGAAACCTGATAGATTTGGGCCCAACTCGAATGTGCTTTGCGTAAATTGTTTCTGGGCAACCTTCTCCTGTAGCTCGCTTCGCTTATATAATGTTAAACGAATACTCAATGTTACACCTATTTTGACAAACCTATTGAGCTAGTGATAAATCCGTTGTTTTCTCGAAATCTTACATAATGACCTACTATATAGCCAATTGTAATCATTTTGGGCAACACATTGAGTATCCATATAATGTTATTAAATAAAAGATTTACCTGTTTGGCATTAACCTGTCACAAAATGTGGCATAGTATGTATTGCACACTAATTCAGCTTTTTGAAATTAATGATACGAAATTTCAAATGTTTTAAGTGTTCGAGTATGCAACAAGGAATGAATGTTCCATTCCGCACACTATGGCACTGCTTGAGTAGAAAAAGGGGTGTAAACTGATAGCGTTTACACCCCTTAATGGTATTCCCATTGCTATATTTCTATGCAAAAATCGATGATACTGTTATAATAACACCAATAGTAAGCAGCACAAAGAAACCAAGTAGCGGTTGGTTCATATTTCTGCTTTGGTAGTATTCAACCTGTTCTGCGATATAAGACTTACCCTCATGATGATAGCTGTACAAGTCGAAGTAAAACTTGGTTTGGTAAACCCAGTAGGGGGTAAAAACGATGGCGCATAGAAGTACCAATCCTAGCATGGCAAAAATTGTCCCAATTACCCACATAACATTTGTGTACTTTATCGACTTAATTCGTGCTTGGGTAAGGCTTGTGTCGAGTATGAATTTCGACTCAACCTGACCACGATATAACTTCAAATTATCGAGTTGGTCCTTTAGGTTGTCAATTTGTTGCCCAAATTGCTCGTTGTCGGGATTTGCCCTTTGCTTAGAGACAACGTCAGCAATAGCCTTTTCCAGTTCACCAATTTGCTCCGATACTTTTACTGATTGGTCGGCGTAGTTATGCTGAATCCTTTCGAGGGAGATCTTTTCGCTTTCCGTTCTTCTATAGCCCTTGGGCAAGTTTGCAATCAGCCTAAGCCAGTCGTCCTCGAAAAGTTCCAACGAATAAATCCTCGACTCAATGGTAGCCATTCGCTTAACCCTTTTCTCAGCAAAATCTTTAGCCATATTGGCCTGCGAGTTCACGTTGTAGAATGCGGTGAAGTGGGAGTTGGTCATGCTAAGCTCATTACCCAATTTGTTAAGCGATTGCTCACAGAACGATGCTTTAATGGTGTTGGTAGACCACCATAGGAATGCTCCAATAATAAGTGTGATTACTGATGTAATTACGCTACCTAAAAGCATAAAAGGAACGGAACCGATTAAACGTGGCAGCCTTATACCTGTGCTGATGAGAAAATCCTTGTTATCAAAATCGCCATTGTTCTGCGATGTGTAGGCAGGGGCAATGGCGTTAATAACTAGCGATACAACTACCGATAGGGTTAGCACTAGTATTAGGCCCAACGAAATGGGGTACGATAGGCCAAGCATGGGTAGCTGAATTGCCGTTCCGGCAAACATGTGGAATACGGTGATGATGGAAGCGCTTAGAATGCTAATAACAACCAATATTCCAAGCTTTGAGACCACGGTGCCAGTCCAAAACTCGTTAAATGTGCGCTTGTCGTCATTATATAATGTGTATAGGGTAAAGTACAGCACGCTAAATAGTATGGCAAGCACCAGCGGAATAGCTAGCCAGGGTAGCTGTAGAATACTGCCAAGGTAAAGGAAAACAAGCACTACGAATGATACAGCTAGCACCGAGACAAAACCATTTTTGAAAGTACTTGCGCTAAACGCTTCGGGAATTAACGTAATTGCAAGTTTGAAGTATCTCCAGCTCCAAACTATAATGTAATGCCAAAGTAACTTCGCAATGAAAAATATTACAGGATGAACAAATTCATTCCAAAGCCACAGTATTACCCACCATATAGCCTGACCAATAAAGCCCAAAAACTCGAATATGGATATTACACCATAAATTGCCCAGGCCACGGCGTTGAAAATGAAGATGAAGAATCCCATTATGGGTAGGAGTATGGCCGAGAATGCCCCTCGGGTCAACCACTCGTCGTGCACTCGCTTGTGGTTGAGGATAAAGTTGGGTGTAACTTCAGTAACCAACGATCTAAAGAAGCCCAGAAAGGCAAGGGTTACAAAAATTGAAGCAATTCCGAAATATGCCAGTTGAGTAATATGCGAAAAGTTAAAAACAAGTGAAATGTTTTGTAGACTTAAACTCATAGCTTAGGTTTTTTAGGTTCAATGTTAAAGGTTTGATTCTGTAAAAGGTATTTTCAGTTTTTTTTTAACAAAGCATAATTCTATATCAAATTTAAAATAATTTTTTCAAAATGCAAACCCACAAGCCCATGACTTTATTTTATACTCCTCTATGAAAGATTCGCTAGGTTTCAATCTCAACCAGTGTAATGCCCGTGCCACCAAAATCGATATGCTCATCGGCGTACGATTTTACATAGGGCATGGTTTTAAGGAAATTTCTTATCTCATGCCGAAGTATTCCGTTTCCTTTGCCATGGAGTATACGAACTCGGCTAATCCCTATCATTGCCGCTTCGTCAATCAAATCCTGAACGGTCTCCAGCGCCTCATCGGTACGGAACCCTCGCACATCGATATCCGATTTAAAGTTTAGCCTTTTCTTGTGTAGGTCGAAACCAATGCCGGTTTGTGGGCTTTTCACCGTTCTTTCGGCACGTCGGTATTCGGTAAGCGATATGCCCTCGAGTTTACTTACCTTGATGGTGGTGAGCATACTCCCAAAGGCAACAATGGCATTTTTGCCATCGATTTGCATAACCTCACCAACGGCATCCTGACCAGCAATTCTCACCTTATCGCCTTGCGAAATGGTTTTGGGTTTGGCTGGTTTTTCGCTCTTTGTTGCAGCCTGTCCGCCTTGCTTCTGCTTGCGCTCCTGGTTACGTTGCTGCCTTCTGAGGATTTGCTCCAGCTTCGTTTCGATGGTTGGGTCAACTTCGGCGGTAATTTCTTGAAGATTCTCTTTGTGCTTATCAAGCCCTTGCCGTGCTTTGCGCGTGCGCTCTTTCTCTGCCGACGATTCCTTAATCTCGCGGATGGTGTTTTCAATAATTTTATTTGATGAGGCCAGAATAGTTTCTGCCTCCTCTTTCGCCTTGCTGATAATGGCCTTGCGCTGCTGCTTAATGGTCTCCAACTCCTCGGCAAGCTTGGTTTCGTACTCCTCGGTTTTTTTGGTCGATTTCCTGATCTGATCACGCTTGCGCTCCCAGTATCGCTTATCGCGTGATATTTCTTTCAGATGCTTTTCGAAGCTAATATGGTCGGTTCCTGCTTTGCCCTCGGCTAGCTTTAGCACTTCCTCGGGTAGGCCAATCTTGCGAGCAATCTCGAAAGCAAAGCTGCTGCCGGGTTTACCAATCTCTAGCTTAAAAAGAGGTTCAATTCGCCCCATATCAAAGAGCATTGCCCCATTGATAATTCCCTTTGCACTGGCGGCGTAATGCTTGAGGTTGCTGTAGTGAGTTGTTATTACCCCAAAGATGCCCTGCTGGTTAAATTGCTGTAGAATCGATTCGGCAATGGCTCCTCCCACCAGCGGTTCAGTGCCTGCGCCAAACTCATCGATAAGTACAAGTGTTGAGCTGTCGGCATTCTTCAGGAAGAACTTCATGTTAAACAGGTGCGAGCTGTAGGTGCTGAGGTCGTTCTCAATGGATTGCTCATCGCCAATATCTATGAAAAGCTTTTTGAAAATCCCCATTTCTGAGTTTTCAAGCACCGGCGGCAGAAATCCGCACTGGAGCATATACTGCGATACGCCTAGGGTTTTTAGACACACCGATTTTCCCCCAGCATTGGGACCCGAAATAAGCAGGATATGGTTTTGGTCATCCAGCTCAATGTCGAGTGGAACTATCTCTTTGCCCTCGCGCTTCAGGGCAAGCATAAGCAGGGGGTGTACTGCCTTGCGCAAATATATTTTTGGTGATGAATGGAGAATTGGCTTAGCTCCAGCCACCGATGAGGCGAATAGCCCTTTGGCTCTCAAAAAATCAATCTCGCCCAAAAAATCGTACGATTGGAGCAACTCGGTTAGGTAAGGACGCAGCGTGTCGGCAAACTCAACCAGAATGCGTACTATCTCCCTACGTTCATCGTACTCCAGCTCACGGATCTCGTTGTTGAGTTCCACCACCTCAAAGGGTTCAATGAATACAGTTTTGCCTGTAGCCGACTCGTCGAGAACAATGCCCTTGAGCTTGCGCTTATTCGATGCCGAAACGGGGATTACTATTCGTCCATCGCGCATTGATGTGGATGCATCGGAATCGACCAATCCGTCGGCCTGTGCCTGCTTCAGGATAGAACCTATACGCTTAGCTACCGAGGCCTGCTTCGATGAAATTTCGCTCCTGATCCTCGCCAATTCAGGCGATGCGTTATCCTTAATCTTACCAAATCGATTGAGGATGGAATCGATACGTTCGGAAATAAAAGGGAAGTACTCCACCTCGTTGGCAAACCTCGCCAGGTTGGGGTACTTGGGCTTATCGCCCTTTGTTAAGAACGAAAGGATTGATTTAATGGCATCGAGTGAGCGCCTAAGGCTGAATAGCTCAGCTTCGTCTAACCATGACCCCTCGTGCTTTATCCGCTCAAGGAAAGGAGTGGTGTCGGCGTAGCCATCCACCGGAAACGAGTCTTCCATTTGGCAAATGGTCTTCATCTCGGCGGTGAGTTCCATAATCTGCGTTATGGCGTCGAAATTGGTTAGGAATGATGCTGAGGCAGCCTTGCGCTTACCGATATCGCAAAGGCAAAGGTTTGACACTTTGGCCCTAATACGATCGAACCCTATCTTTTCTTCAAAGTTATTGGGGTAAATATTTTGCATTAGCTAGCAAGCAATTAGTAGGTTTTCATCACCTGCGAAAGCAGCATTTGATGCTGTTTGGGTGTATGGCAAAGATAGAAAGACTTTTGCTAAAGTCTTTAATATCGGGCTAACTATTGTTCTAGCTACTAATGCTGTACGGCTACTCGCTCTTTTGGGGGTAGTTGGTAATCTCCCTAATATCTTCGTAAAGAGGTTTTAGACGTTTGTACAATTTTCGGTAACCCTTGTTGTAAAGGTCGTTGTAAACCTCATCAACTCGACACATATTAAGCCTAAAAAAAAATGTGTTTCAAAACATGAATTGCTTCTTGCAATGAGGTGTAATTTATGATGAAGAAGGATTCCTAAAATTAGCCAATTTTTTTTCAAAACCGTAGGTTTTGTTGGGGTTATTTACTCAATTAATCAAGACGTAGTTGAAAAAATGTTGACACTTTAATCGTACGTTGTAAAAAATGTTATTATCTTTGCAGCTTGAAACAATCTACAGAAATACCCACTAATTTACTGATTAGCTATGAATTATTTAACAGCAGAACAGAAGCAGGAATTTTTTAAGCAGTACGGAAAGTCTAATACCGATACCGGCTCCCCCGAGGGTCAGATCGCGATATTTTCCCACCGTATCAGCCATTTAACTGAGCACCTGAAGAAAAACCGCAAGGATTATGCAACTCAGCGCTCATTGTTAAAGCTGGTGGGTAAGCGTAGACGACTTTTAGATTATCTCAAGGATCGCGACATTGAAAGATATCGTGCAATCATTAAAGCGTTAAATCTTAGGAAGTAAAACAAGAAAAAGGCAATTGAAACAATTGCCTTTTTTTGAAATTACTGTAATCTTTTGTGGAGGAAATCAGAGGGATTGCAACTTTTCCTCTGATTTCCTGTTTATTAGCAAGACTTTTTTATTTATTTATCAATAGTTGATACTGTATGTTTAATGTTGTAAAGAAAACGATCGATTTAGGTGATGGAAGGTCCATCACAATTGAAACTGGAAAATTGGCGCGTCAAGCCGACGGATCTGTGGTGATTCGTATGGGGCGCACCATGATGCTTGCCACTGTGGTGAGTGCGAAGGACGCTAGGGAGGATGTTGATTTTATGCCTCTTAGCGTTGATTACAAAGAGAAATTTGCTGCCGGTGGCCGTTTCCCCGGAGGGTTCCTTAAAAGGGAGGCTCGTCCGTCTGACTACGAAGTGCTTATTGCACGCCTTGTAGACAGGGCGCTTCGACCACTTTTCCCCGATGATTATCATGCAGAAACGTTTGTAACCATAAACCTCATTTCTGCCGAGAAAGACACACCCCCAGATGCGCTTGCAGGATTAGCGGCTTCGGCTGCACTAGCCATATCGGATGTTCCGTTCAACGGACCAATATCCGAGGTAAGGGTTGTTCGCGTAGATGGAAAATTTATAATTAACCCTACATTCAGTCAGATCGAAACGGCTGATATCGATATGATGGTGGGTGCAACCTACGACAATATCCTTATGGTTGAGGGCGAGATGAACGAAGTTTCAGAAGCCGAGATGCTTGAGGCCATTAAGTTTGCTCATGAGGAGATCAAAAAGCATTGCGTTGCTCAAATGGAGCTAGCCAAGGAGCTAGGAGTGGTGAAGCGCGAGTATTGCCATGAGAACAACGACGAAGAGCTACGGGCTCAGGTTAAAGAGTTTTGCTACGATAAGGTATACAAGGTTGCCAAGTCGATGCTGTCGAAGCATGAGCGTAGCGATGCATTCGAAGCCATAAGGGAAGAGTTTTTACAAACCCTACCTGAGGAGGATCGCGATGCAAAAGCATCACTGGTTAAGCGATACTACCATGATGTTGAGAAGAACGCTATGCGGAATATGATTCTCGATGAGAGCATAAGGCTAGATGGACGTAAAACCGACCAGATTAGGCCAATAGAGTGCGAGATTGATTACTTGCCTTCGGCGCACGGATCGGCTCTTTTTACAAGGGGCGAAACCCAGTCGCTTACCACAATTACATTAGGCACCAAGCTCGATGAGAAGATAATCGACGAGGTACTTCAGCGTGGAACCGAAAAGTTTGTGCTGCATTACAACTTCCCTCCATTCTCAACTGGCGACGCCAGACCTTACCGCGGTGTAAGTCGTAGGGAGATTGGACACGGAAATCTTGCCCACCGTGCACTCAAAAGAATGGTGCCCACAGGCGAAAGTAACCCCTACACCGTAAGGGTGGTTAGCGATATCTTGGAGTCCAACGGATCATCGTCAATGGCCACTGTTTGTGCAGGATCCCTGGCTCTTATGGATGCTGGCATAGGAATTAAGAAGCCTGTTTCGGGTATCGCCATGGGGCTAATCTCTGAGCCCAAAGGGGCTCGTTTTGCCATACTTTCCGATATCCTTGGAGACGAGGATCATCTAGGGGATATGGACTTTAAAGTAACTGGTACTAAGGATGGTATAACAGCAACCCAAATGGATATTAAGGTTGATGGACTCCCTTACGAAGTGCTTTTCCAAGCCCTAAATCAAGCACGTGAGGGCAGATTACATATTCTAGGTAAGATGAACGAGGTAATTTCTGAACCCAAAGCCGATCTTAAGCCACATGCACCACGGATTGAGCAGTTTAGTATTGCTCGCGATTTGATTGGTGCCGTTATCGGCCCAGGCGGAAAGATTATCCAAGAGATACAACGTACAACAGGTGCTACCATCAATATCGAAGAGGTAAATAACCATGGTGTGGTTACTGTTTTTGCCGATAATATGGATGCTCGTAACGCTGCTGTTAAGTGGATTAAGGGTATTGCCGTTTCTCCCGAAGAGGGCGAGGTTTATACTGGAAAGGTAAAATCAATCCTACCATTTGGCGCCTTTATCGAGATTGTTCCTGGTAAGGATGGTCTGCTTCACATCTCTGAGATAGATTGGAAACGAGTTGAGAAGGTTGAGGATGTGCTAAAAGAGGGCGATATGGTTGAGGTGAAGCTTATTGAGGTTGACAAGAAAACCGGGAAGTTAAAGCTCTCGCGCAAGGTGCTACTACCCAAGCCCGATCAGAAGTAAGACTTTCGTAACATAATATAATTAAGGGCAACCTAGCGTTAGGATTGCCCTTTTTTTGTGGCCTTAGCAATGGGGTTTTGTAAACCACAAAACCAAAGCGTATTTTTGCATTAATGCTTAAAGCCCTATTACCTAATCTCCTAATTTTCAATTTTAAAAAAATCCCTACTTTTACATTGTAGATTTTATAAACATTTGTGTATTTTTGTGTGAAAGGAAAAATAACTTTCAGAAATATTTCTGACTATGAAAAAAATAATCTTTGTTTTGCTTGCAAGCTTGTTGCTGTTTAGTAGCTCCTGCGATAGGAGTCCCGTGAAATACCCCGAAACCCATAAGGGTGATGTGGTTGACACATATTTTGGTGTAGAGGTACCCGACCCTTACCGCTGGCTGGAGGACGATAAATCCGATCAAGTAGCAGCGTGGGTCAGCGCCCAGAATGAAGTTACATTTAATTATCTAGATAAAATTCCTTTTCGGGAGTCCATAAAAGATCGCCTGAGTAGCTTATGGGATTTCTCTATAAAGTCATCGCCTTTTATTCGAGGAGGAAAAATCTTCTCGTACCAGCGTGATGGGCTGCAAGACCAATGGGTACTTTTTGTTCAAGATTCGTTTGAGGATGACCCCCGGGTGCTCATCGATCCAAATAAATTCTCAGAAGACGGAACCGTTGCTCTTGGAACAATTGGCGTATCGGGAGATGGAAAGTACATTGCCTATGCAACATCTGATGGTGGTTCTGATTGGAATACCATAAGGGTGAGAGAAATAGCAACCGGGGCCGACTTGCTTGACGAGCTAAAGTGGGTTAAGTTTTCCGGTATTCAGTGGTATAAGGATGGGTTCTTCTATAGCCGTTACGATGAGCCTAAAAAGGGAGCAGAGCTTAGTAGTGCCAATGAGTACCATAAGGTGTACTACCACAAGTTAGGCACACCTCAATCAAGCGATAAGCTTATTTTTCAAAACCTAGAGTACCCCCAGCGAAACTATTTTGCACAGGTTACCTCCGACGAAAAGTTTCTAATAATTTCCGAAACCGAATCGACCCATGGTAACTCATTATACATTCGAAATCTTTCTACCGATCATGATTTCTTGAAGCTGACCACAAGCTTTGAGTACAACTATCAGGTTTTAGACCACGTTGATAACAACCTGTATGTACTTACAAACTACAAATCGCCAAAATATAAGTTGGTAAAGATCAACGTCAACACGCTTGATATTGGTAATTGGCGAGATGTGATCCCTGAGAAGAAGGATGTTTTAGAAAGCTGCGTTTTGGCTGGAGGGAAAATTATTGCCACTTATATTGAGGATGTTAAGAGTAAGGTTGAGGTTTATAGTTTAGATGGCGATAAGTTGCATCAGTTTAAACTTCCAACCCTTGGAACAGTTTCGGGTATTAGCGCACAGCTAAACAATAAAACAGCATTTTACACTTTCTCCTCTTTTACGGTTCCCTCTGTAATATACTCTTTCAATACCGATACCTATGAGTCAGACGTGTTCTTTGAACCTCAGATTGACTTTGATTTTGATAACTACGAAACTAATCAGGTTTTCTACAAAAGTAAAGATGGAACCGATGTGCCAATGTTTATAGTTCACAAAAAGGGTATAGAGCTAAACGGTCAGAATCCAACGTTACTATACGGGTATGGAGGATTCAACGCTACGCTCAAGCCAAGCTTTAGCACATCGCGTTTGGTATGGCTCGAGAATGGTGGGATTTACGCTCTCGCCAACATAAGAGGTGGAGGTGAGTATGGCGAGAATTGGTACCGCTCCGGAACTAAGCTTAACAAGCAGAATGTATTCGATGACTTTATTGCAGCAGCGGAGTATCTAATTGCTCAGGGCTATACATCAAGTAAAAAGTTGGCCATACAAGGAGGGTCTAATGGCGGCCTACTTGTGGGAGCAGTTGTGAATCAGCGTCCCGATCTGTTTAAGGTGGCAATACCTCAGGTTGGTGTGATGGATATGCTTCGTTTCCATAAGTTTACCATCGGTTGGGCATGGGTAAACGACTATGGTTCAAGCGAAGACTCAATACAATTCCTGAACCTATATAACTACTCACCTATACATAATGTGAAATCGGGTGTAAACTACCCAGCCATTCTAGTAACCACAGCTGATCATGACGATAGGGTGGTGCCAGCTCACTCGTTCAAGTATATTGCAACTTTGCAGGATAAGCAGAAGAAAGGTGCGAATCCAAAGTTGATTCGTATTCAAACCCGTGCTGGCCATGGCGCAGGTATGCCTACATCGCTTGTAATTCAGGAAACAGCCGACATCTACTCCTTCATATTTTACAATATGGGGGAAAACATTCAATATTGAACCAAATAATTAACAAAGGTAAAAGGAGTTGGATATACCCCCAACTCCTTTTTTTACCAGTCAGTCTTTATGCAATATTTAGTAATAGAGGGCAATATTGGTGCAGGTAAAACTACGCTCACCAAAATGCTGGCTAATGATTTAAATGCCAGGGTAGTGCTTGAACAATTTGCCGACAACCCCTTCTTGCCCAAGTTTTATAACGATCCGCAGCGTTACAGCTTTCCGTTGGAGCTATCGTTTCTTGCCGAACGTTACAAGCAGCTAAACGCCGAGCTAAGAGCAGGTTCATTATTCCACCCGCTGCTTATTGCCGATTACTTCTTCATGAAGTCATTAATCTTTGCTCAAAACACCTTGGCAAAGGATGAGTTTAACTTGTATCGACAGATTTTTGAAATTATTTACAACTCAATACCCAAGCCCGATTTGTATGTGTACCTACACGTTCCCGTAGAGAGATTGATGAGTAATATCCGGAAGAGGGGGCGAGAGTACGAGCAGTCAATTACCCCAGGCTACCTTGAGACAATTCAGCAAGGATATTTTGAGTTTTTTAAACAGCATCCGGATTACAGCTTTCTAATTATAGATATATCCAGGCTCGATTTTGTAGAAAACCAATTAGATTATAGCCGAATTAAGTCAGCAATTTTTGACCAAAACTATAATAAAGGTGTTCAAAGGCTATCTTTTTAAGATTTAACGTATTTTTTAATGATAAAGGTTTTCTATTTCATAAAGAAGTATTAAATTTGTAACTTGTTGACCAAATAATGAAAAAACCAAATTAAACACTAATAGATTATGAAAAGAATCAAATTCAATGTAATGGCACTGTTTGCCATGGCAGCTATTGTTTTAAGTAGTTGCGGCGGTGTTAATAAGATGAAAGAGTTCGCCGAAGGTACTGATCTTAAAGTTACTCCCAACCCACTTGAGGTGCACGGAGATGTTGTTAAAGGCACCATAGAGGTAACTTTCCCCGCTAAATACTTCAACAAAAAGGCAATTCTAAAAGCTACCCCAGTGCTTGTATACGAAGGCGGTGAACTACCTTTAGAGCCTAAAATGCTTCAAGGTGAGGATGTACAGGACAACCACCAAGTAATTTCTTACGATGCAGGTGGATCGGTAAGGCATGAAATTGAGTTTGAGTACAGAGACGAGATGATGAAGTCGGAGCTTGAACTTCGTTTTGTAATTATTTATAAAGATGATGAGATTCCTTTCGAGGAGCCCTACAAATTAGGCGTTGGTGTAATTGCCACTTCAAAATTTGTTGAGATAGATCCTAAACCTATTATGCTTAAGGATAAGTTCCAGCGGGTTATTCCTAAGAAAGAGGAAGCTCAAATCAACTTCGTTGTTAACCGTTCAGATGTTCGTCGTTCTGAGTTAACCAAGGAAGAGATTAAAATGCTAGAGGATTTCATTAAGGAAGCTGCAGCACAAGAGAACCTTGAACTTAAGGGCGTTAACGTTTCTGCTTACGCCTCTCCAGAAGGCCCACTTCAGCTGAATGAAAAACTTTCTACCGAACGTGGTAAAGGTGCTGAGAAGTGGCTGGCCGATGTTTTCAATAAAGCAAAAGTTGAAGGTGATGCTAAGGATTACGTATCAACCCAAACCACTGCCGAAGACTGGGAAGGTTTCCAAAAGCTAGTTCAAGCCTCTGATATCCAAGATAAGGAGCTTATCCTTCGCGTTCTTTCCATGCACTCTGATCCTGAGGTTCGCGAAAGGGAGATCAGGAATATGAGCAAAGTTTTCCTTGTACTACAGGAGAAAATTTTACCAGAGCTTCGCCGTTCGAAGATGATTGCCAATGTTGACGTTATTGGTTACTCTGACGAGGAGCTAATGGAAATGGTTCAGAACAACAATACTGATGAGCTTAATGTTGAAGAGATGCTTTACGCTGCTTCTCTTTGCCCCAACGATGATATGAAGCTAAACGTTTACAAGAAGGCTGCTGAATCTTTCAACGATGTTCGTGCATTCAACAACTTAGGTTACATCAACCTAAAGAAAGGAAACCTTGCTGACGCTAAATCAGCACTTGAATCAGCTGCTGGAATTGAAGCCAACAACCCTGTAGTTAAAAATAATATGGGATGTGTTGCTCTTCTAGAAGGCGATATCGATAAGGCTCAGAACCTGTTCGTTGGTGCTACCAATGCTGGACAAGAAGTTAAGTACAACCTTGGTATTATCTCAATCATCAAGAATCAGTACCCTGCCGCAGTTGAGTACCTTGCTGGTAGCGATACCTTCAACCAAGGTCTTGCTATGCTTCTAAGCAACAGGAATGATGCTGCTAAGAACACCTTCCAAAAGGTTGACGAAGCTAAAGCATACTATGGCCAAGCTATTGTAGGTGCTCGCATTGGTGATGAGAGCATGGTTCTTAACAACCTTCGCACTGCCATTGGAAAGGACGCTTCTCTAAAAGAGCGCGCTCTTAAAGACCTAGAATTCCGTAACTACTTCCAAAATGATGCATTTACTGCAATCGTTCAGTAGTAGTAGATACAATAATAGAAAAGGGTGCTGAAAAGCGCCCTTTTTTTATGCGTTATATTTTACGAAAAAATCCCAAACAACAATGCCCGCCGTTACCGATACATTGAATGAGTGCTTTGTGCCAAATTGTGGTACTTCAATGCTTCCGTTGCAGCTGTTTATGGCATCTTGCGAAACCCCTTTAAGCTCGTTACCAAACACAAAGGCATACCTACCATGGGGCCATGGCTTAAAGTTTCTTAGGTCGATGCTGTTTGTTGTTTGCTCCAGCGCATATACTTTATAGCCCTCTTTTACTAGCCCTGTAATGGCGTCAACTGTGTTCTCTACATATTGCCATTCCATTGAGTCTTCTGCGCCTAGCGCAGTTTTATGTATCTCTGGGTGTGGTGGAGTGGCCGATATTCCGCAAAGAATTATCTTTTCAACATTAAGCGCATCGCAGGTTCTGAAAATTGAACCAATGTTGTTGAGACTCCTCACATTATCTAGTACGACAACAACAGGAAACTTCGATGAGTTCTTAAACTCGTTGAGCGATTTCCGGTTTAGCTCCTCAATGTTTAGCTTACGTGATTTGGTCATCGTTTAAAAGGGGTATAAATATGGTTATGGTTAAGATGATTAACTTTATTTTTGTATTTTAGTTGCAATGCAAATTAAACCTTTTTTCTAATGAATATCCATGAGTATCAGGCAAAAGAGTTGTTGAAGCGAGCTGGGGTTTCTGTTCCCGCTGGCAAGGCAGTGTACTCCGTAGAGGAGGCAGTAAATGTAGCAAAAGATATTTTCAATTCCACAGGCACCAACGCAATTGCTGTTAAAGCACAAATTCATGCTGGCGGTAGGGGCAAGGGGGGCGGTGTGAAAATCGCCAAAAGTATCGATGAAGTAAGGCAGTTTGCCAACGATATTTTGGGGATGACACTAGTAACCCATCAAACTGGGCCAGAAGGAAAATTGGTGAGGAAGCTGCTTGTAGAGCAGGGGATTTATTACCCTGGCCCATCGCCTGTTCAAGAGTTCTATATGAGCATTTTGCTTAATAGGGCTACTGGGCGAAATATGGTGCTGTACTCTACCGAGGGCGGTATGGACATTGAGGCTGTTGCCGAGAAAACGCCCCATTTAATTTACAAGGAGGAGATTCATCCCATGGGCATTCAGCCTTTCCAGGCACGCCGTATCGCCTTTAACCTTGGCCTTTCAGGCAAAGCTTTCTCCGAAATGGTGAAGTTTGTTACTAGTTTGTATAATGCATACATTACCTACGACTCAACCCTTTTCGAGATAAATCCTGTGTTTAAAACCTCCGACGATTTAATTTTTGCTGCTGATGCAAAGGTTAATATCGATGATAATGCCCTATATAAACATCCCGATTTGGATGAAATGAGAGACTCAGACGAGGAGAACCCCGCTGAGGTTGAGGCATCGGAATCGAATTTGAATTTCATAAAGCTCGATGGTAACGTTGGTTGTATGGTGAATGGGGCAGGCCTTGCCATGGCCACCATGGATATTATCAAGCTATCGGGTGGAGAACCCGCTAACTTCCTTGATGTTGGTGGTTCGGCTAATGCCACAACGGTTGCCGCTGGGTTTAGAATTATTCTTAAAGACCCTGCCGTAAAGGCAATTCTCATCAATATCTTTGGTGGTATTGTGCGTTGCGATAGGGTAGCACAAGGTGTTGTGGATGCTTACAAAGAGATTGGGGATATACCCGTACCTGTTATTGTTAGGTTGCAGGGGACCAATGCCGAGGAGGGAAAACAGCTTATTGACAATAGTGGGCTAAAGGTATACTCGGCCATAAGCTTGCAAGAGGCCGCCAACTTGGTGAAGAAGTTGGTTGGTTAATATTTATAGTTTTACAGAAAAAGCCGCCAACATTGGGCGGCCTTTTCTGTATTATTTCTCTATTGAGCAGGTTTTTATTCCAAGGATTGCGTATAGTCCACAGAACCTGATGAATGCTGTTGCCATTGGAATAATGGCTAGCATTCCCCACCAGCTTTGGTAAACAAATCCTAACGTTGCCATTACAATGCCGATAATGATTCTTATGATCATATCGGTTTTTCCAACATTCCTTTTCATAACCTTATCTGCTTTAGTTTTATCTATAAACTCATTGAGGGCAGAAAAGTTTGTGGTACTATCTCCAGCTAACATCTTTACGGCTTACCGGCATGGTCATGCATCTAGCACCACCCCCCCCGCGGGGCAACTCGCTGCCGTCAAGGGTGATCAGGTAACGGTTGTAGTTAGCTAAATCTACCTTGCCGCTAATTACCTCCTTGGCACGGATTATTTCGTAACCATGGTTATTCATTTCTTGGGCTGTGTAGTTGTTCCTACCGTAACCTATCACCTTGCCAGGCCCAACAGCAAAAAAGTTTGCACCGCTATGCCACTGCTCGCGTTCCTGAGTCCATTGGTCTTTGGTCCCACCGCATTGAATAGGCTCCAGGTCCATTCCTAGCTTTTTTAAGGCTACAAGAATGTTTTCTACATTCCTTATCTCCTTCACCTTGCAGTTTTGAACTGTAATCATAACTGTTTGGTACTTGTTGGGACGGGTAATGAGTGGTTCAAATATCATGCATGAATTCACATCAAGTAGTGTGAACACCATATCGAGATGGATAAATGATTCGGGTTTGTAGGGCAACTCTTGCACAATGATATGTCGCTCCCTGTTGTCATTCTTGGAGCATAATCTGCTAATAATAAAATCAATACCCTGAGAGGAGGTTCTGCTGCTATTGCCAATTAGTAAAATGTCATCCCTTGCTATCAGCACGTCGCCACCCTCAATGGAGATATTTCCGTTGGTATTGTATGACGTAGGGTTTATGGTGCTAGTTTCAAACGTGTCGGAATGGTTGAATATGGCCTCCATAATGATAGATTCCCTATCGCGAACAGGGCTAGCCATTTTACCAATAAGTACCTCGTCGTACATCGAAATTGCCGCATCGCGGGTAAAGTAGAAGTTGTACAGTGGTTGTAGCGCATACCTCTCGTTGCTTAAAAAGCTAGTGAGGGTATTACGTTTTAAAGGAAGACCCTGAATTAGTAGGGTAACCAGTTGTTTCGAGGGGATTGAAGCAAGCTCTTCGCGAAGATTCATTACCCCTTCATGCTTGCAGATGGTTCCAATAAGCTCCTCGCGGGCCTGGGGCTTGCGAATTACCTCGTATAGCAGATCGCTTACCTGATATGTTTTGGTAACTTTGCTTAGCACTCCGCTTAGCTGAGAATATTCCTTCCGTGCAACTTCTAAATTTAGAATATCGCTATATAATGCCCTATGCGCATCGTTTGGTGTCATATTCTCCACTTCAGCCCCTGGCGTATGCAGTATCACTCCTTGCAGCTCGCCAACCTCGGATGTCACGTTTACTCTCATCTTGGTACTCATATGCTTTGGTTTTTAGTAAAGTGTAAAATGTAGTCAAAAAAAAGTGTGTGCAAAGATAATCTCCACTTCAACAAAGTTAGGCAAAAATATAGGTGTTAAGCGACAGAAAAATTTTTGCTAATGCTCGTTGATTCTATTCAGTAAGTAAATTAGCTTGATTGAGGGGTGATATAATCCTACCAGTCTATTTTTTCGTCACGCTTTGGCTTGCCATTGTTTGGCTCGTTGCGGGTGGTATTTAGGCTCAGTATGTGAATCGACACTGCAATGGCAATAATAATGAGAAGGATCTGCACCCAAGGAATATGACTTGTAAGGTATACGCTTAGGAGAATGGTTGACCACAGAAGCGCCAACGTAAATATTTTAACCCCTTTGCTAATTGATTTATTTTGGATGTAATTGCGGATGTAATTCCCGAAAATTCTGTGCGTTAGAAGCCATCGGTACAAGCGTGTTGAGCTACGAACAAAAAGATAAGCCGCGAGCAAGAAAAATGGAGTAGTGGGAAGTATTGGTAGTACAATGCCAATTGCCCCTAGGGCAACTGAAAGAATGCCACCCAATACCATTAGGTATCGTAGGTATGGGCTACGGATTTTTTGGGGCTTAATATCGGACATTTACAGATGGAGTTCTTTTGGGCAATTAGTTGTTGTGCGAGCCATCGCAGAATGGTTTATTCTTCGATCGGCCACAGGCGCAAAGGTACATAGTGTCGGTTCCCTCGGGGGTAATGGGGTTGCCGTCTACGCTGGTAAGCGTAAATTTCCCCACCACCTTTATGGGGCCGTTCCTTTTGATGCGCACTTCAGTGCCCTTGGTTTGCTCTTGTTTATTCGTATTCATTGCTATATTTATTCCTCGGGATCTTTAAATCCAATTTTGAAATGATTCCCGTCACAAAAAGGCATATTGTTGGAATGGCCACACCGGCATAGTGATATCATTTGCATCGATTTAAGCACGTTGCCATCCTCACCTAGTAAGCTAAATTTCCCGGAGAAAAGAAGGGGCCCATTCCTCATCACCCGTATGGCAACAGGCTTCTCTTCTTTAGGCTGCACGATGGGTTCGCTGCCCTCTTTCACTACCTTATGCGAACTCTCCGCTTTGTTCTTCTCTGGGGCGTTCCACTTAAACGTGAGGGCGTTTGTTGGACACTGGTTTACAATATCTATAATGTCTTCGGTGGGTGCTCCCTGCATATTAATCCAAGGCCTATTGCGCGGGTTGAAAACCGACAGTAGCTTAACATAGCAAGTGGTTGCATGCACACACTCACCAGGTTTCCAGAAAACTGTTATATCATCATTGGAGTAGCTCCGGTTGTTTTTTTCCATTGGCCCATACGTTTTAGAAATAATCCTCAAAAATGAGAATTTGTTCCTAGTAAATCAAATAAAAGCTACCTTTTGATAACAATACAATTGGCCACCATATCATGCAGTGCTTGTTTCTTCTCAGTAAAACCTGCCATAATGTACCCTATGTACAGGGTGAGGTTGCTGATTATTTTTGCAAAATAGCGACCCGTTGCCTGGCCAAACGAGATGCGCTCACCTTTACAGTTGGTAACCCTTATGCCCACGGCTAGCTTGCCCAAAGTGCCACCATATTTTGATGATTCAAATAACGCGTAGTATAGCCAGCCTATAACCATGCTTAGCAGCCCAAGCAGCATAACCACCCCAACCATTGCACCAGCCTTTATTAAGTTTCCACCCATAAGTAGCTCTTTGGGTTCATTGGTATAGTCGAAACCTAAGGCTATGGATACGATTACAATTATTGCAGGTATTGCTATAAAAAAACCCATAACACCTAGGATTAAGTAATCGATGATGTAAGCTGCAAAGCGAAGCCAAAATCCAGCGTACTGAAATTCTTCTTGTTCAGCTGTTTTTAATGTTTCCATAGCGTTAAGCTTTGTTAATATATTTGGGTTTGGTGTGAATATGCCCGAAAATTCATTAAAAATTCTGACATGCAAAAACATTTTGGCATTTTTTCTGTATCTATGTGTTCCATGCATTACAACTTTTTACATACATAATCGTTTATATGCACAGGGAATAGGTATTATGAAAACATTTTATCCTATATTATTGTTTACATTCTTACTAGCGGCCATGGCTATCCCTCAAAGCAAAACCTTGGCTCAGTCGAGGCCAATTGAGAAGGATGGGTACACCTTTGTGCCCATAACGGTGCTCGATGGCGACACTTTACCCAATGTTCTTATTCCCCAGGTTGTAGTTTTTCCAGAGCGTAAGTTTGCCTCCAAACGCGACTACAGGGAGTACCAACGGTTGATTAGGAATATGAAGGTGGTTTACCCTTACGCCCAAATTGCTAAGTATAAGATATCGGAGATGGAGGTTCACTACCGTACCCTCAAGACCGACGCTGAGCGTAAGGCCTACGTGAAGCAAGTTGAGATGGAGCTGCGCGAGGAATTCGAAGATCAGCTGGTTAAGCTAACCGTATCGCAGGGTAGGTTGCTAATAAAACTTATTGATAGGGAGGTTGGAAAGACAACGTATAGCGTGATTCGAGATTTAAGGGGTGGCGTATCGGCTGTTTTTTGGCAAACCATTGCCCGTCTCTTTGGGTCAAACCTCAAAGCTGAGTTCGATAGCGTGGGGGAGGATAAGATCTTGAACGAGATCATAATCTTATATGAGCATGGGCTTATCTAAAAGTATAACCTAACAATAGAAGGTTCTACTACCAATTTCGTGGAAACTATGTAAATTATAGCAAACTAAATCTTTGGTTTGGGCTTGAAGACAGAAGTCAGAAGTCAGAAGACAGAATTAACATGCTTCAACCTTCGGTCTTCCAACCCTAAAATCATTCCACTAAAATTGCAGTAGTACCCAATATAAAATGCCGCTACATGCGGCATTTTATATTGCTGTTGATGTGCTTTACATATGCTTCATCATCTCTTTAACAACTGCATTTGCTCCATTGGCAATATCAACCAATGTGGCATCGAGCATATAGCAAGGGGTAGTGAAAAGTAGGTTGTCCTTATCAACCGATACCTCTCCATGGTTAGTTTTTTGGTGCTTAGCCCCAAGGGTCTCAACGGCTTTTGCAGTACCCTCATCTTGCCCAATAGTTAGTTTAGCACCTTTTATTAGCTTTGCCAAAAGCACAGGAGCGATGCATAGCGCACCAATGGGCTTTTTGGCCTTGTAGGTGTCAAGTATTGCCTTCTCAACATCAGGATTAACCTTGCAGTTTACACCATCAAAAGCAAATGTGCAAAGATTTTTTGCCACACCAAATCCGCCCGGGAACACAATGGCATCGAAATCGTTGGGTTTGTAATCCGAAAGGGGTTTGATGTTACCCCTAGCAATGCGAGCAGCCTCTACAAGTACATTGCGTTTCTCGTTCATCTCCTCGCCCGTAATATGGTTCACAACGTGATGCTGATCGATGTCGGGAGCAAATATCTGATACGATCCGCCCTGCGATGCTATTGCGTATAGGGTCATGGTGGCTTCATGTATCTCGGCTCCATCGTAAACACCACATCCTGCTAAAACTACAGCAAACTTTTTGTCTTTACTCATAGCAATTCGTATTTTTAGATTTTGAACCGTTAAGATAGTTGTTTCTGCTCTTTTTATCACTGGATACGGTGTATGAGTTTCGTTAAAAAATCATAAGAATGATGAGAACTTTCGTTGGTGTAAAGATATTACTGGGTACTAAGATGCACTCTGTGCTTGATGAAGTACGGCAGGAGTTACGATACGAGAAGATTAAATGGGTGGATCTGTCGACTCTTCATGTAACCCTTTTTTTTCTTGGTGATACAACGGAGCCGGTGGCTAAAGTGGTGTGTAAATTCATTTCCGATAGCTTCTCGCAGACCAACGCTTTTAGCTTATTGATAAGTGGACTTGGAGCATTTGGTGAAAGGGGTAACCCTAGGGTTATTTGGATTGGTCTTGAGCCTAACAAGCATTTAAACGATATTCAGCATAGGGTGGAACAGCTGGCTGTAGCATTGGGGTTTCAACCCGATGCCAGGGGTTTTAACCCGCATATAACTATTGCAAGGGTGAAGGGTAAAAGTAATGCAAGCCTTGTGTACAGAGTATTATCCGAGTATGGCCCACAAATACAACAGCAGGTGCATATAGATGAGGTAATACTATACAAAAGCGAACTTACCCCAATAGGAGCAATGTACACCAAGTACTGTTCTCAAAATCTTGCAAATAGGATAGGTTGATGGTACTACTTGGGGGCAAACTTGTACAGCACAAAGGCAATGATGGCGTATAGAAAGTTAGGTATCCAAACCGCAACAAGCGGAGGAATGTTGCCACCCTTTACAGAGAATATGGTGGAGAACTGCATGAAAAGGATGTAGCTAAAGCTGAGCGCTAACCCCAAGCCTATGTGCAGCCCAATGCCTCCTCGAACTTTGCGCGACGATAGCGCAACTCCAATGATGGTGAGGATGAATGTGGAAAATGGGTAGGCAACGCGGCTATACTTCTCAATAAGGAAAAAATCTACATTCTCGTTCCCCTGCAACCGTTGCTCCTCAATAAAATCATCGAGTTCAAACATATTCATGGTCTCCACAATGTTTAGCCTTTGGCTAAAGTCAGAGGGGTATAAGTAAATGGTGGTATCGATGGACGTGCCGTGCTTAATCACCTCGCTGGTATCTTGGAATTCTCTGATATGGTAGTTGTGAGCCACCCACTTGTTAATTGTGGTATCCCACTTTACATAGTCACTTATTAGCTTCGATTTTAGCTTTCCATCCTCAATGTGCTCTATGGAAAAGCGTTGTCCAATGTTACTATGCGTATTGTACGACTGCATATACACGTAAATGCCAGGTCTCACCTGTCGGTGTATATTCCGGTCGGTATTTCTGTACTGCTTCTTCACATAGGTGTTCTCAAACTCAAGCCGTACTCTATTCGCGGGAGGAATTATGAAGCTTGACAGCAGGAACGAGAAAACAGCAATGATGAATGCGGATATGAAGTAAGGGAACATCATCCTTCTGAAGGATACACCGCTACTCAAAATGGCGATAATCTCGGTGTTATATGCCATTTTTGAGGTGAAAAATATTACGGCAATAAAGGTAAACAGCGAGCTGAATAGGTTGGCAAAGTAAGGGATAAAGTTTAAGTAGTAATCGAAAACAATAGCCTTTAGGGGTGCTCCCTTCGAAACAAAGTCGTCCATCTTTTCAGCCAAATCGAAGATAACGGCAATGCCCATGATAAGGACAATGGCGTAGAAGTATGTCCCAATAAATTTTCGGATGATGTAGACGTCGATAATTTTGAACCCGAATTTACTCATAATCTAACCGAGAGTTTTTTTACAAGTGCCTCTTTCCAAGCTTTGAAAGTTCCGTTTTCTATTTTAATACGCGCCTCAGCCACTAGCCATAGGTAGAAACCTAGATTGTGCATGCTGGCAATTTGTGGGCCAAGCATCTCATTGGCAACAAACAGATGCCTGAGGTACGCCTTGCTGTATCTTATGTCAACAAAGGTTAACCCATTGGGGTCAATGGGGCCATAATCATCGGCCCACTTTTTATTTTTTATGTTGATTATGCCCTCGCTGGTAAATAGCATACCATTACGCCCGTTGCGGGTTGGCATAACGCAATCGAACATATCTACCCCTCGATCAATCGCTTCCAAAATGTTTTCGGGAGTACCAACGCCCATAAGGTAGCGGGGCTTTTCCTTTGGTAGTATCTCGTTAACCAGCTCAACCATCTGGTACATCACTTCGGCAGGCTCACCCACCGAAAGCCCACCAATGGCATAGCCATCTCTGTCTTTTTGGGATATGTACTCTGCTGCCCTTCGGCGCAGATCGGGATAAACGCATCCCTGAACGATAGGGAAAAGCGTTTGGGAATACCCATACAGGGGATCCGTTTCATCGAATCGTTGGATACACCTATCAAGCCAGCTCTCGGTGAGATCTAGTGATCTTTTGGCATACTCGTAGGTAGCATCGCCAGGGGGGCACTCATCAAAAGCCATGATGATATCGGCGCCAATAACGCGTTGGATATCCATCACGCTCTCGGGCGAAAAGAAATGTTTCGAACCATCAATATGCGAGCGGAAATGTGCCCCTTCGGGTTTCAGCTTGCGGTTTGCGGCTAGCGAGAACACTTGGTATCCTCCGCTGTCGGTAAGTATGGGCCTATTCCATGATATGAAACTATGTAACCCTCCGGCACCCCGTAGTATATCTAGCCCCGGCCTGAGGTACAGGTGGTATGTGTTACCCAGAATTATTTTTGCATCAATATCATTCTCCAGCTCCCTGTGGTTAATTCCCTTAACGCTACCCACAGTTCCAACAGGCATAAAGATTGGGGTGGGAATTTGGCCATGGTCTGTAGTGATAAGGCCACTGCGGGCGTTACTGTTTGCTGCTAAAGAATTTATGTTGAATTGCATGGGTGTAATTTGATCATTTGTAGGCCTCAAAGATAGCAGAAATTGTTATAAATACTTTTGTTGATGGATTTACCTTGCCTATGATAAAAATCTTTAATAAAATTGCTGACAAATATAACACCCCTTGTTGTGAATGATTTTATCTCTCAGTTAACAACTTACGAGTTGATCCTTTTTATCGTTTTAATTTTTTCTGTTTTCGTTCAGCTGTTTTACTACCTCTTAATATACGTAAGGGTTGCAACCAAGCGTAGCAATAAGTTGGTGAACACAATCGATGAGTCTCCTCCAGTGTCGGTTGTGATTTGCGCACGAAATGAGGAGGAAAACCTAGAGCAGCTTCTTCCTCTTGTGCTTGAGCAGGAATACCCAACCTTTGAGGTTGTGGTGGTTGATGATTGTTCTGTTGATAACACGGATATGGTGCTTAGGCGACTGGCTGAAAAGTATCCACACCTAAGGACAACTACCATAAAGCCCGACAATAAGTTTAGGCATGGGAAAAAGTTAGCCTTAACGGTAGGCATAAAAGCAGCAAAGCATAGCTGGCTGCTGCTTACCGACGCCGATTGTAAACCCGCTAGCAAGTACTGGATACGCGAAATGGCTAAAAATTTCAAGGCTCCAAACCAAGTGGTGCTTGGGTATGGAGGGTACTCAAAGGGTAGGGGTTTACTAAATCGCTTAATACGTTTCGATACCTTTTATATTGCCATGCAGTACCTTGGCTTTGCCAAATTCGGGTTGCCGTATATGGGCGTTGGTAGAAATTTAGCCTATAAAAAGGAGCTGTTTTTCGAAAATAAAGGATTTGCCAACCATAACCATATGCTTTCTGGCGATGACGATCTTTTTGTTCAGCAGGTATCCAAAAAAGCAAACACCTGCGTGGAATTATCCCATATGGCACACACCCGATCAGTGGCCAGCGCTACCTTTAAAGAGTGGGTTAATCAAAAACGTCGACATCTTTCAACTTCACCCAAATACAGAACAGGAATAAAAGTGTGGTTAGGGCTTGAGCCTTTTTCCAAATTGTTGTTCTGGTGTGCAGGCATTCTGCTGCTATTGAACCAAAACTACCTGATGGTTGTTGTTGGCATTATGCTATTTAGGCTATTAATTACAAGTATTATTCTGAAAATTGCAATGAACCGTTTGAACGAAAGGAAAATATTTCTACTTTCGTTCGTTTATGATTTGTTTTCGCCGCTGTATACAGGCGTACTTTTATTAGCAAATAGCTTAACCAAAAAACGTAGTAAATGGAACTAGGCCTAAACCTTTCCGATAAGGCAAAGTACGACTTAAGGCTGGTCGATCAGGCCATTAATGGTGACCAGAAGGCCTATGCCGAGCTTTTGGAGAGGTATCGAGATGCTATTTACTTCATGCTACTCAAGATGGTTAACAATAAAAGTGATGCCGAGGATCTTACCATCGAGGCTTTTGGCAAAGCTTTTAAAAGCATTAACCAGTACACACCAAACTTTGCATTTAGCACTTGGCTTTTCAAGATTGCCACGAATAACTGTATAGACTTTATCCGAAAGCGTAGAGCGAATATTATTTCCATTGATCAACCAACAGAGGATGTTGATGGAGTAGCCTCAATACCTGCTACTAACCTGCAATCGGGTTCGTTAGACCCCGAGGAAAGCCTTATAAAGATACAGAACATTCAGCTAGTTAAGGAGGTGGTTTTGAAGCTTAAGCCTCGCTATCGTAAGCTCATTGAGCTTCGTTACTTCAAAGAGTACTCGTACGAAGAGATTTCCGATGAGTTGGAACTGCCCTTAGGCACCGTGAAGGCCCAACTCTTTAGAGCCCGCGAGCTGCTGTTCAACATTCTATCCAATAGCCCCCACAAGCCATAACACAGTAATGGAAGCTATTCTGAAGTATTTCCCCGAGCTTACCACTCAGCAGCGACAGCAGTTCGGTATGCTGCAAGAGCTATACACCGATTGGAACGCCAAGATTAACGTGGTGTCGCGTAAGGATATCGATAAGCTATACATCCACCACGTGCTGCATTCATTGGCCATTGCCAAGGTTATATCGTTTGCCAAGGGTACACGCATACTCGATGTGGGAACCGGGGGAGGATTTCCCGGCATTCCGTTGGCCATACTTTTCCCGGCGGTTAGCTTTACGCTGGTCGACTCCATTGGTAAAAAGATAACCGTGGTTAACGAGGTGTCGAGCAGCTTGCAGCTTACTAATGTTGTGGCCCAAAAGGCTAGGGCCGAGGAGCTGAAAGACACTTTCGATTTTGTGGTTACCCGTGCGGTTGCCCCCATGCTCACCATCATAGGATGGGTTCGGGGTAAGGTTAAGCCCGGCGGCTACAACCATTTGCCCAATGGCATCATTGCGCTGAAAGGTGGCGATATTCGCGAGGAGCTTGCCCCCTTAGGCAAATACGTTAAACGATGGAAAATCTCCGACATGTTTGAGGAGGAGTATTTTGAGGAGAAAAAGGTGGTGTTTGTGCCGCGCTAGATGCACGCAAATCTTGTTTAACTCATCTATATGGATACCATTCAGATTCTTGGATTGTTGGCTGCGACGCTCACAACTATTTCATTCTTTCCTCAGGCATACAAAGTGATAAGAACGCGTAATACGCAAGGTATCTCTTTGTTAATGTATGTAATTCTTGTTGTTGGGGTTTTTCTTTGGTTGTTGTATGGAATTGTTAAAAGCGATTTGCCTATTATTCTTGCCAACATTGTAACTTTAATACCAACGCTAGTAATTCTTTTCCTTAAAGTAAGGGAGTTGATCAAGCGAAAAGTATAGTATTGCGATCGCAATGTTATAAAAACCACTGTTTTTTTAAGTTTTCTTTTTTGCCTTTCAAAATCTTTTATATCTTTGCAAGCCTAAAATGCGGGCGATACATAACCCTTTGGTATTGGTAATCAGCTTAAAATAAATAATTAAAGACGTTATAGCGATGAAAAGAACTTTCCAACCATCGAACAGAAAAAGGAAGAATAAGCACGGTTTCCGTGAGCGTATGTCAACGGCTAATGGACGTAGGGTGTTAGCGGCCCGCAGGGCAAAAGGACGCAGAAAGCTTACCGTATCAGACGAGCCAAGGCATAAGGTTTAACCTTTTATTGCCGCTAAAAAATAGATAAGCTGACCCTATGGTCAGCTTTTTGTTTACATCTCATTTGTGCTTTGCTTTATGCAGTTCATGGGGTTCATGCTCAAACTTAGCTATGCGTTACTTATAGTTTTATATTAAATGCGACCTCATATTGTAGCCATTCATCGATTTAATTTTAATTTTGCCAAGTATAAAGGCTAATTGCAATTTTATTGAAAGATTTTTGTTTACTAAGGAAACTAACCAAATAACGTTACAGCTATGGAATGGCAGCAGAAGGCAAAAGATTTTTCTATCAAGTTTTTTTCTAATCCATTCGTTAAAACGCCACTGATTGCGCTGGGTATTATAGCCGTTGCAGTGATTGTGTTTTTCACCTTTCTTCATGTATTCTCAAGGCACGGCAAGGGTTTTCCGGTTCCCGATTTTGCAGGGTTAAAGATTGAAAAGGCTTACGAACTTGCCAAGCAAAGAAAGCTAAGGCTTGAAGTAACCGATTCGGTTTACATCATGAACCGTGAGCCTGGCACTGTGGTTGAGCAAAACCCCTCGGCGGGGACCTATGTTAAGGCCAACCGCAGGGTGTTTATCACAACCAATGCGGTAAACCCTATGCTTGTTGAGATGCCAAACCTTGTGGGGCTAACCCTACGCCAAGCCATCTCCACTTTAAACCTTCAAGGATTCGAGGTGGGGCTCTTAGCCTTTGCTCCTGATATTGCTGTAAATAATGTTTTGGAGCAGCACTATCGCGGTAAAGAGGTCGACCCCGGAACAAAAATACCTAAAGGTTCTACCATCGATCTTTTGCTAGGCCGCGGGTTGAGGAATGAAAAATCGGTTCTACCACGGGTTATCGGTCTAACTTTATCCGAGGCACGCAATCTTTTGCTCGAAGCTTCGTTAAACTTAGGACGTGTGACTTTCGATGCAACCGTTATCGACAACCTCGACTCACTCCAGGCTAGGGTGTATAGCCAGTACCCCACCCCTAACCCAATGGGCGAGAACGCTATAAACTTTGGGGCTCAGGTCGATTTGTGGCTAACCCAAAATGAGTCGAGAATTCCTGTTGAGAAGAAAGTTGATGAGATTGGAAGACAGGTAAACGACCAAGTACAACCAGCTGAAGAAATTATTGAATGATTAGAACACTTTGCTTTCTTGTGCTCATTGCGATAATACCCCCAGGTGCGGTTCTTGCCCAGTCGGGTAATGAGGTTTTAGTCGATCTGGAATCGATCCCCATTTCCGTTAGTAGGCCAATGCAACCCCAAGCGAAATCAACTCTTGAGCTACCTTTTTACGATGACTTTTCGCGTGGGTTAAGCTATCCTGTGGCCTCGCTTTGGCATGGAGAGGATGTGCTTGTTAATACCAAGTACTCAGCTAATCCTCCGAATGTTGGGGTGGCTACTTTCGATGCTTTGGATCGTACGGGTAAGTTGCATTCTAACGCTTCGGTTTTTCAATTCTCGGCCGATACGCTTACTTCTCAACCTATTAATCTTAATTTTCCTGGTGATACTAGCATCTACATCAGCTTTCAGTTTCAGCCCAAGGGGCTGGGTAATTGGCCCGACATGAGGGACTCGTTACTGCTGGAGTTTTATAATGCAACCGACGATACCTGGGAAGGCGCCTGGGCTGCGTGGGTCGATTACGAGAACAACACCCTGTTTCAGCATGAGAAGTTACGTGAGAGGCAAAAAGAGATAGTGTCCGACACGCTTAGCACAACGTTTTTTAAGGTACATTTCCCTGTGCTTAGTGAGCAGTTTCAAGCCAGCAATTTCCGGTTTCGTTTCCGTAATATTGTATCTATATCGCCCAATTCCGATGTGCCCGGGTTAAGGGGTAATTCCGATCATTGGCATCTTGATATGGTGTATTTAAACAAGGGGCGTACATTTAGAGATACAATTATTAATGATATTGCATTTAGTAAACCGTTGGGGTCCATACTCAATAATTACGAGCAGATACCCTGGCTGCATTTTAATCAGCAGGCGAAGGAGAACGAGCTTGCCAGCCCATTAAGCTTCGGCATTACCTACTCCAATATGGGGGTAACCCCCTGGAATATAACCAGGCTTTTCCGCATCCATAACCATTCCAATGGAGAAACCTATCCGTTTTCTGGAGGTGCTGAAAATATTAGTGCCCTCGAAACCATTGATTACAGCCGTTTGTATCTTTATGATTTCAAGTCGGAATGGTCAGATTCTGCCCGCTTTACCTTCGAATCCTACTTAGTAACCGATATCAGCCCATCTACCCAACACTTACGGTGGAATGATACCCTGCGGTATACGCAAAACTTTCAGAACTTTTATGCATACGATGATGGCTCTGCCGAAAGTGGTTACGGTTTGTATGGCGAAGGCACACAGAATGGTAGGGTAGCCTACAGGTTTAGAACGTATAAGGCCGATAACTTGGTGGGGGTATACATTTATTTCAACCGAACATTCAACGATGCCAGCCAGAAGTACTTCCGTTTGGCCATTTGGGACGATAACAATGGTAGGCCAGGCAACCTAATCTATGAGCAACCAGGGGTTCGCCCGCTCTTTACCGATAGCCTCAATAAGTTTACTCTCTTTAGGCTCGATGAGGAGCTTTGGCTCGAACCTGGAACCTTTTATATTGGATGGATACAAACCACCACCGATATGCTAAATGTGGGATTCGACAGGAACAACAATAGCCGTTCAAACCTTTTCTACAGTATTAGTGGCAACTGGGAGAACACCAAGTTTGACGGTGCACTTATGATTAGGCCAGTGTTTGGCAAGCTAACCGAAACGCCAACCTCATCACCCAATCAATCAATCACCCAATCAATCAAAATCTTCCCAAATCCTGCTCGCGATATACTTAACATTGAGCTGCCCTATGATATCACCAATGCTTATGTTGGTATCTTCAATATATCGGGACAAATGGTTCATTCGGAGAAGTATACCCCAGGTCCGATTGATTTATCAAGATTCGCTAATGGGACATACGTCGTAAGGGTAGTTGCCGATGGGCGTGTAGTAGGAACTCAGAAACTTGTAGTTTTAAAATGGTAGGCGAAACAATACTCAACGCTAACGATGATATAGATGATGAGGGTGGCGAACAGCAGGAGCTGTATGAGCATTTTCGTATTGATGTTGATAAGGGGCAGGGGCTAGTAAGAGTTGATAAGTTTATTACCAGCAAGCTCGAGAGTATTAGTCGTAGTCGGGTGCAATCGGCTGCCGATGCAGGCAATATTCTGGTGAATGGTAGCGCTGTTAAATCGTCATACAAGGTAAAGCCCCTCGACAGCATCTCCATTGTTATGGCCTACCCACCGCGCGAGGTTGAAATTATTCCGCAGGATATTCCCATTAATATTGTTTACGAGGATGATGACCTGGTTGTGGTGAATAAGGAGGCCGGAATGGTGGTACACCCAGGCCATGGTAATTACTCAGGAACGCTTGTAAACGCGCTCATGTACCACCTTAGAGATGTTCCCCTTTTCAAATCGGGTGATGTGCGACCAGGCTTGGTGCACAGAATCGACAAGAATACCTCGGGCATACTGGTGATAGCCAAAACAGAGCTTGCCATGAATCACTTGGCTCGCCAGTTCTTTGAGCGAACCACCAAACGACGCTACGTGGCGCTGGTTTGGGGTGATATGGAGGAGGATGAGGGTACAGTTGATGCCCACATTGGCCGCAGCCCGCGCGATAGGATGAAAATGCACGTTTTCCCCGAGGGCAACGATGGCAAGCATGCCATTACGCACTGGAAGGTGATCGAACGCCTTGGGTATGTTACACTGGTTGAGTGCAGGCTCGAAACGGGTCGCACCCACCAAATTCGTGTGCATATGGAGTATATTCGTCATCCCATTTTTAACGACGATCGCTATGGCGGCGACTCAATTGTTAAGGGCACAACGTTTACCAAGTACAAGCAGTTTATTCAGAATTGTTTCAGCATTTGCCCTCGGCATGCACTGCATGCCAAATCGTTAGGGTTTATCCATCCAACCACTGGCCAGGAGATGTTTTTCGAGTCGGATATCCCGGACGATATGGTTCAGGTTATTGAGCGTTGGAAAACCTATACTTCAGCACGAGAAAGTTTATAGATTTTGTTAAGTGCCTAAATTTCATTAAGTTCATAAAATGTTTAGGGTTGAAAGTCTAAAGTCATAAGTTCGTAAGTCGGAAGACAAAATTTTACCGATCACCGATCACCCCTGCCTGACTGCCGTCAAGGCAGGCAGGGATTACCGATTACTAAATCCCTCGCACCCATACTAGCAAAACATTTTCATTATCTTTGCTCATAGAAAAATATTTCATCTGAACAATCATATGACATCAACGCTCAATATCGCCATCATAGCGGGTGGAAACTCTTCTGAGGAGGGTATTTCGCTTAAGGGTGCAGCCCAAATTGCAAAATGGCTCGACTCCCAACGTTATAATGTTTATACCGTCCTAGTTAAGGGCACTTCGTTTACCTTAAAGCACCCCAAGGGTGATTATCTTGTTTCTTGGGACTCCTTTACCGCTAATGTTGATGATGAGGTCATTCGGTTCGATTGCGCATTGATTGCTATTCACGGTACACCCGGCGAGAATGGATTGCTTCAGGGGTACTTCGAGATGATGGGCATTCCATATACAACCGGAGGAGTGATGAACACATCCGTAACCTTTAATAAGCAGGCAACCAAGCGGATGCTCAATGGTATTGATGTTCATTTAGCAAAAGGAGTTAGCATGCTAAAGGGGCAAAAGGTTAATGCCGATGATATAGTAGAATCGCTTGGTCTTCCCGTTTTTGTAAAGCCCAACGAGAGCGGTAGCAGCTATGGAATTACCAAGGTGAAGAATGCTGGTGATCTAATCCCTGCGCTCGAAAAATCGTTCACAGAGGATACCGTGGCTCTTGTTGAGGAGTTTATTCCGGGAGTGGAGTTAACCTGCGGCGTGGTGAAAACACAGAATAAAACGTTGGTGCTACCGGTAACTGAGATAGTTCCCAAGAATGAGTTCTTCGACTACGGAGCAAAGTACGAGAATCAGGTAGAGGAGATTACCCCTGCCCGTATTCCCGACGAGCTAACAGACCAAATCCAATCGGTTTCGTCCGAAATTTACGATAGGCTTAGCTGCCGAGGTATTGTTCGTATCGATTATATCTATAGTAATAAAAAGCTGTTTTTCCTTGAGGTAAACACCGTGCCCGGGATGAGCGAAACCAGCATCGTTCCCCAGCAAGTGGAGGCCTTAGGGCTTACCATGGGCGATGTTTTTGCGATGGTGATTGAGGATGCGATTTCAAGGAAGGTTAAAATGTTGAGGTAGAGACAGCGGTTGATTGATTAACCTGCCTGAATGGCGTTTGAGCAGGTACGTTGGATGATTGGATGATTGGATGATTGGATGATTGGATGATTGGATGATTGGATGATTGGATGATTGGATGATTGATTGACCTAAAAGGCATTTGAGCAGGTAAGTTGTTAAGGTTGAACTAGTATCGGTCACTGAGCCTGTCGAAGTGACTGTTTAGGATGTTAGTTTGAATACAATGGTCACTGAGCAGTTCGATAAACTCACTGACCACCTATCGAAGTGACCGTTTAGGACAGCTCCCTTACGGCGTGTTTGCAATACCTTTACCGCTTGTACTGTTGCGGGAGTTAGCCCGGTTGATAGATGATTATAAATCTCCTAAATAATACAATATGCTAACGCTAACCACCCCTACACTGTTGTTTTCAGCCATATCGTTACTGCTACTGGCCTATACTAACCGGTTTTTGGCATTGGCACAGCTAATACGTAATTTGCATGCACAGTACAAGCAGAATGCCGATAGCGTGCTGCTTGGACAGATTAATAATCTACGCATCAGGGTTCACATCATAAGGTATATGCAAATTCTGGGTATTACTAGCCTTTTGCTTTGCGTTCTTAGCATGTTCCTTATTTACATTGGCGAAACCGTTTGGGCGGAGGTAATATTTGGTATTGCACTCCTACTGCTAATTGCTTCGCTAGCCCTTTCGGTATGGGAGATACAGATATCTGTTAAGGCGCTCGATATTCATTTGAGCGATATTGAGAAGCAGCAGTAAAAATCCAGCAAGACCTAGTTTTTCTACCAAACAATAATATTGTTTTCTCACAAAAAAAGCAGGCTTACGGCCTGCTTTTTTTGTGAGAAAACTCGATATACTCTACAGATAATCCTCAATAGGAGCGCATGAGCAAACCAGGTTGCGGTCGCCGTAGCCCGAGTCGATTTTTCCAACGGTGGGCCAGTACTTGTTAGTTGCCAACCAGCTTAATGGGTAGGCTGCTTTTTGTCGGCTGTAGCTATGGTTCCACTCATCGGCAGTTACCTCAATCACAGTATGTGGGGCATTCTTCACAACGTTATCCTCCTTGTCGGCCTTACCATCCTTAATCTCATCGAGCTCTTTTTTGATTTCTATCATAGCCTCGATAAACCTGTTCAGCTCCTGCAACGATTCGCTCTCAGTAGGTTCTACCATCAGCGTTTCGTGAACAGGGAACGATAGGGTGGGAGCGTGGAATCCGAAGTCCATCAATCGACGGGCAATATCGCCAGTCTCTACTCCGTATGTTTGCTTAAAGTGGCGGCAATCCAGAATCATCTCGTGAGCTACACGGCCAGTCTTGCCGGTGTAAAGCACCTCAAAATGGCCCTTTAGCTTAGCGGCCAAATAATTTGCATTAAGAATAGCTAGTTCAGTTGCCTTCTTCAACCCTTCTGCGCCCAGCATCAAAATGTACCCATAAGTAATTGATACTACCATTGCGCTTCCCCAAGGAGCAGCAGCTATGGCAGTTATTCCCTTCTCTCCTCCGGTTTTAACAACGGGGTGGGTGGGTAGGAATGGGGTTAAATGCTTGGCTACGCCAATGGGGCCAACACCTGGTCCACCACCACCATGGGGTATAGCAAATGTTTTGTGCAGGTTCAGGTGGCAAACATCGGCATGCATAATGCCCGGGCTGGTTAGTCCAACCTGTGCGTTCATATTGGCACCATCCATGTATACCTGTCCACCGTTATCGTGGATAATCTTAATCATCTCCTTAATCTCTGGCTCAAAAACGCCGTGGGTAGATGGGTAAGTAACCATGAACGATGATAGGTTGTCCTTGTGCTTCTCGGCTTTGGCTTTCAGATCATCTATGGAGATGTTCCCATTCTCATCACAAGCAACAACCACAACCTCCATTCCTGCCATAGCAGCGCTTGCGGGGTTAGTCCCGTGCGCCGACGAGGGAATTAGCACCACGTTTCGGTGGTTGTCGCCACGGCTTTTGTGGTACTCGCGGATAACCATTAGCCCGGCGTACTCGCCTGCTGCACCCGAGTTGGGTTGAAGCGAAACGGCATCGAAACCGGTAATCTCGGCAAGCAGTTGCTCCAGCTCACAGATAAGGCTCATGTAACCCTGGGCCTGGTCGGAGGGAACAAATGGGTGAATATTGCCAAACTCAATCCAGCTAAGCGGTAGCATTTCGGTCGCGGCGTTCAGCTTCATGGTACAGCTACCCAGCGAAATCATGCTGTGGTTAAGGGCGATATCCTTTCGCTCAAGGCGCTTGATGTAGCGCATCATCTCGGTTTCGGAGTGGAACAGGTTAAAAACCTTATCGGTTAGGTACTCCGATTTGCGTTTCAAGTTTTCAGGTATATTGTTGATGCTCTCAATAGAGTTGACCTTTGTGGCTGATTTGCCTGCTACCTCAGCAAAAATCTCAATAATACTGTTGATATCGGCAGCTGATGTAAGCTCATCGGTGCTTAAGCCAATGGTTCCATTCTTTTTGTAGTTAAGGTTAATCTCCTTGTCGATAGCTTTCCGCCTAATCATATCGGCCTTTACGCCCGATGGAAGTTCCACCTCAAGCGTATCGAAGATATTCTTCACATTCTGCTTGTAGCCAAGTTTCTCTAGCTCTTTTGCAATGGTTACAGCTGCAGCGTGCGCATGCGATGCAATACGTTTTATGCCCTCGGGGCCATGGTAAACAGCGTACATACCAGCCATGGTGGCAAGCAGTGCCTGGGCAGTACAGATATTGGATGTTGCACGTTCGCGCTTAATATGCTGCTCACGGGTTTGTAGCGCCATGCGTAGCGCCTTGTTGCCATGCTTATCAACAGAAACTCCAATTATACGACCTGGCAGATTGCGTTTGTACTCCTCCTTGGTGGCGAAGTAGGCTGCGTGTGGGCCACCAAATCCCATGGGAATTCCAAAGCGTTGGGTCGATCCAACAACAATATCGGCACCCCACTCACCCGGAGGTGTAATAAGGGCAAGTGCCAAAATATCGGCAATTACCGAAACGAATGCACCATTCTCCTTGGCTTTGGCAGCAAATGCAGCATAATCGCGAACGTTTCCCTTAGCCGATGGGTACTGTACAATTACGCCAAACTCCTTGCCTGTAAACTTGTACTCGCTGTAGCATCCGGTTACCACCTCAATGCCCAGGGGATTGGCGCGCGTTTCAATTACCTCAAGGTTTTGTGGAAACACATCGCTATCTACAAAAATAACGTTATGTCCCTCTTTTACGGCTTGGCGTGGGCGTAGGCTGTGCATCATGAGCATGGCCTCGGCTGCTGCAGTCGATTCGTCGAGCAGCGAGGCGTTGGCGATCTCCATCTTGGTTAGATCCATAACCATGGTTTGGAAGTTAAGCAGCGCCTCAAGTCGACCTTGGCTAATCTCAGCCTGGTATGGAGTATATGAGGTGTACCATCCTGGGTTTTCAAAGATATTCCGTAGAATCACCGATGGGGTGTGAGTGCCGTAGTACCCCATGCCAATGAAAGTGCGAAATAGCTTATTCTTTGATGCCAGCGATTTGATCTTGCCAAGGTACTCGCTCTCCGATAGCGGTTCGGGCAAGTTTAGGGGCTTCTCCATCCTAATTCCCTTGGGAACAGTTTGGTCTATTAGTTCATCTATCGATTTAACCCCAACAGCTTTCAACATTTCGTCAATTTCGCTATCGCGGGGGCCAATGTGGCGGGATACAAAGCGTTCGGTTGACATATATTCAATTTTTTACTTGGTTATTACTATAATTGTTGTGCCGATTTAAAACGATTGCGGTTATTACAAATTTTTTGTAAAATTAGAAAATTGCTTACAATTTCTCGAATAATTCTTGTTAGTTTTTCTAATTAGTAAGTAATATCAGCGTTGGGCTGATTTTATGCAAGAAAAGGGTTGTTGCTCTTTTCCCAGCCTATGCTGCTTGCCTCTCCATGGCCAGGGTAAACCTTGGTGTCTGAGTTTAGGGAAAGCAACTTGTTTTTAATACTCTCAATTATCCGATCATAGTTTCCTCCGGGTAGATCGGTTCGCCCAATGGAACCCCTAAAAAGGGTATCGCCCGATAAAAGGTAACCCTTGTCCTCATTATGCAAACAAATACTACCCAACGAGTGCCCAGGGGTATGTATCACCTGTAGCTTGGTATTGCCGAAAGCAACCACATCGCCATCGTTAAGGTTTTCATCAATTGAGGGTACATCATCAATGGTCAATCCGTACATTAATGCTTGGGTTGGGGCCATTTGAATTAGGGGTAGGTCCTCGGGGTTTCCTGCAATGTTAATACCATACCTCTTTTTCACAAATGCACTTCCTAAGATATGGTCAACATGCCCATGGGTGTTAACAGCCAGCTTGGGTTTCAGCCCGTTGGTTTCGATAAAGTTGACAAGCTCATCCTGCTCATCTGTGCTATGGCACCCTGCATCCACTATTATACACGCCTTGGTTTCATCGTATACAATGTATGTGTTCTCTTGGAATGGGTTAAAAACGAATGTTTCAACTGCTGTCATTGTTATGTGGTTTGATGTTTTTTTTTCAGCTACTTATTTGTCCCCTTTAGTAATGGAACAAAAACAAAGCGTCCATGGTTCGATATGCGAGTATCTGTTTCCGAAACTTTTTCTACAAGCATCATATTCTGCCCTGTACCATCGCCCACGGGAATCACCATTTTGCCTCCAACAACTAGCTGTTCAATAAGTTTGGTTGGAATTTCTGGTGCTCCAGCAGTGACCAAAATTTTATGGTAGGGGCCATAGGTTGGTTTACCTTGGTATCCATCACCGTAAAAAAAGTGGGGAGTGTAGTTAAGCTTTTCGAGTAGGGTTTTTGCTTTTACGTAAAGTTCATGCTGCCGCTCGATGGTGTAAACTTTTGCTCCCATCTCAAGTAGCACCGCTGTTTGGTACCCCGAACCTGTGCCAATTTCTAATACCTTCTCCTGAGGTTTAATGTCAAGCAGTTCGGTTTGGAATGCAACCGTATAGGGTTGCGAGATGGTTTGTCCTGCTCCAATAGGGAATGCCGAGTCCTTATACGAGAAGCTCAGGAATCCGCTTTCCATAAAAAGATGTCTAGGCACTTTGTTGATGGCAGCAAGTACCTTTTCGCATGTAATCCCCTTGCTGCGGATTTCTTCAACCAGTTTCTTTCGCAATCCCTTGTGCCTAAATGAGTCCTCCATGTTGATATTTGTGGATTTGTAGGATTTAACAAGATGAATATATTTGGTGCAAATATAGGGCTTAAACCCTTGTGAAAAAAGCAGGGAATGGGTGTTTAGTATAACCTGCCGTTAAGCATTCCATTTTTGCTTTTTTACATACTATTTTTGCTGACCTGTAGCATATTCGGGCATAATTTACTACTTTCGGAGCAACGAAACCCGCCTAGATTGTGAACAAAAGAGTACAAGTAGCAAAATATTTAGCGTTCGATCTATTAGGATCGTTTGTGGCTTGGCTATTGTTTCATCGCTATCGGAAGGAGGTTATTGAACCACAACTTTTTGGCTATAACCCTGGTTTTGAGTTCGATACCAACGTAATTATGGGCTTGGTATTTCTTCCTGTATTTTGGGTCTTGCTTTTCTTTGTTGCTGGCTTTTATCGCGATGTGCTTCGCCGTTCACGACTTAAAGAGCTGGGTCTATCAATTGGTGTAACGCTACTGGGAGTTATCGTCATCTTTTTCCTTCTGCTTCTTGATGATTTTGTTGCTTCGTACAAAAGCTACTACCAACTATTCTTCACCCTTCTACTGCTTCAGTTTAGCCTAACCTATTTCCCTAGGTTAATGGTTACATCAATAACAACTCATCGTATACGTAAGGGTAAGCTTATGTTCCCTACCCTTATTGTTGGCGACGGCGATAATGCTCTAAAGGTATATAATGAGTTTCGGAATGAGCGGATTCCTCAAGGAAACCGGGTAGTAGGTTATATCTCAGCCGGGGTTGAGGTAAACCCTATGTTGGCCAGTGAGCTACCTTGTTTGGGCAATTGCTCTAAGCTGCGAGAGGTTGTTGATGAATTTAAGATTGATGAAATTGTTTTGGCGGTTGACCAAAAGGACAGTAAGGTGCTAAGCAGTGTAGTGAACGAGGTTTTGCTGCTAAACATAACGGTAAAAGCCATTCCAAGTATGTACGATTTTCTGACGGGTAGGGTGAAGATGTCACAAATTTTTGGCACACCCCTTATTCAAATATCTTTCGACTTAATGCCCATTTGGCAGCAGAAAATTAAAGCCCTTATTGATTTTGTATCCTCAGCAATAGCCCTGGTTGTTCTATCTCCAGTAATCGCTGTAATTGCTGTGGGGATAAAGTTAACCTCAAAAGGGCCAGTTTTTTTTGCGCAGGAGCGGGTAGGGCAATATGGTAAACCATTCAGTATATATAAGTTCCGATCGATGTATGTCGATGCCGAGGCCAACGGCCCCGCCTTATCTACAAAAAACGATAAGCGCATTACCCCACTGGGTCGATTCCTCCGTAAAACCCGTTTCGATGAAATTCCTAACTTTTGGAATGTGCTTAAAGGCGATATGTCGCTGGTTGGCCCTAGGCCCGAACGGCAGTTTTACATCGATCAGATTGTAAAGGAAGCACCCCATTATATCCATTTGCAAAAGGTGAAACCTGGAATCACCTCGTGGGGACAGGTAAAGTACGGGTATGCCGAGAATGTAGACGAGATGGTTGAGCGGTTAAAGTATGATCTGCTCTATATCGAGAATATGTCGCTTTTTGTCGACTTTAAAATATTGATATATACCCTAATAACAGTGTTTAGGGGGAGGGGAGTGTAGTTCGACCTGCCCGAGCTGGAAGCAGATCACGATTAAGCATAACGAACCAAATTTTAACTCGCTCAACACCCAGATAATCAGGAGTAAGTAAATTTGTTGATAACCCTTTCCAAAAAACCTATAAAAACCTATTCATCTTACCTATTTTTGTAAATAAAAAATTGTTTCCATGGCCGAGAAGCGAGCGTATAATAAAAAAGCTAATTCCACAAATTTAGTGGGTCTTGATATGGGTAAGGTGCCCCCGCAGGCGCTGGATATTGAGGAGGCAGTGCTTGGAGCGCTAATGGTGGAAAAGGATGCTGTGGCTACCGTTTTGGATGTAATAAAACCCGAAAGTTTTTACAAGGAGAATCATCAGAAAATTTTTGGAGCAATAGTTGAATTGTCAACTCGTCTCGAGCCCATTGATTTATATACCGTTACCGAAGAGCTGCGAAAGAAGGAAGAGCTTGAAGAGGTTGGTGGCGCCGTTTACTTGGCACAGCTTACCTCTAGGGTTGGCTCCGCCGCCCACGTAGAGTATCACTCCAAGATTATTGCTCAAAAGTATATTCAGCGTGAGCTGATAAGGGTATCAAGCGATATACAGAATAAAGCCTTTGACGATACTATTGATGTTGACGACCTGCTGGACTACTCCGAGATGGAGCTTTTTAAGGTTGCCGAAGGCAATATTAAGCGCGAAACAGCCCCCATTAGCACGCTGGTTAACGAGGCCCTTAAAAACCTTGAGGAGGCAGGCAAGCGCGAGGATGGACTTAGCGGCGTGCCCTGTGGTTTCTCTCAGCTCGATCGAATGACCTCGGGTTGGCAACCCTCCGATTTGGTTATTGTAGCCGCGCGCCCATCGATGGGTAAAACTGCCTTTGTACTCTCTATGGCCCGAAATATGGCCGTCGATCATGATGTGTCGGTTGCATTTTTTTCGCTTGAGATGTCGAGCATACAGCTCGTGAATAGGCTTATCGTTAGCGAATCGGGAATTTCGCATGAAAAGATTCGAAACGGCAGGCTAACGCCCCAGGAGTGGACCCAGCTAACGGTTAAGATTGGTGATTTACAAAACTCTAAAATTCTTATCGACGATACCCCAGCGCTATCCATTTTCGAACTCCGTGCCAAGTGCCGTAGGCTCAAATCGCAGTATGATGTTGGCATTATAATTATCGACTACCTTCAGCTTATGACTGGCCCCACCGATACTCGAGGGAATAGAGAGCAGGAGGTGAGTACAATATCCCGATCGCTGAAGGCAATTGCAAAGGAGTTGAACGTGCCCATAATTGCTCTTTCGCAGCTAAACCGATCGGTTGAAACCCGAGGAGGCAATAAGCGACCTCAGCTGTCGGACCTTCGCGAATCGGGAGCCATTGAGCAGGATGCCGATATGGTGCTGTTTATCCACAGGCCCGAGTACTATGGGTTTAACGAGGATGAGGAGGGCAACTCCTTGGTGGGCTTGGCCGAAATTATTGTGGCAAAGCATCGTAATGGTGCTGTGGGCGATATTCGTCTTAGGTTTAGGAAGGAACAGGCCAAATTTTCCGATCTTGATGATATGGAGTTTGCCCCGTTTGCAGCCCCTGGCGTGGCTCAGGCTGTAACGTTTGGCTCTAAAATGAATGAGGATCCGTTACCTGCCTCTTCGGGCGATCCTGATTTTGACTTTCTGAAAGGGACACTCTCCGACGACGAAATACCCTACTAAAGAATTGCTGAACAGAACCTGATAATCTAAAGTAGCCCGTTGATACTTGGGTTATAGTATCTCCTTTATCTTTAGCAGGCTATCTATTTCGTGGGTTGGCTTTTGGTCATGGGGAGTCCCCTCGGGATTAAAATAAATCTGATTGATGCCAAACTGTTGTGCACCCTTGATATCGGCTTCAATATCGTCACCTATCATTATGCTTTCCTGCTTTCTAGCATTTGCTGAGGCAAGGGTGTATCCAAACGCCTCGGGGCGGGGTTTGTGATAGCCCGATATTTCAGATGTTACAACCTTGTCAAAGTATTTCTCTATTCCACAAAGTTTTAGCTTCGAGAATTGTACCTCGTTGAAGCCATTGGTGATGATATGCAGCTTGTACTTGCTGTACAGGTAGTCGAGAATTTCAATGGAGTGGGGTATCAGGGCAGTTTTCTTTGGGCTTTCGTTGATGTACTCATCGCCTATAACCTCAGCAAGACCTTTGTCCCTAATTCCATATTCCTTTAGCGTTACATCAAACCGCTTAAAGCGAAGCACCTCCTTCTTCATATCACCACGCTGATAGCTCGCCCAAAGCCTATTGTTGTGGGCCACAAATGTGTCAATAAAATGGTTGTGCGAGGGAATAGCCCTTACTAAATTGTGGTTTTCGTAAATCTCTTTAAGCGTCATCCGCATATTCTGTTCAAAGTCCCAAAGGGTACGGTCTAAATCCCAAAGTATGTGTTTATATCTATCCTTCATGATGCAAGCTTATGAGTCGATGGGCAAAGATAGTTACATCATGCTTAATCATCGAGTAAAAAATGGACGTATTCTATTGCTGTTGATAATCAGTATTATGATGTGTTGTGGAGATTGTCGTTTTATTTTTAGCTACCTTTGCAACCTAAAGCATCATAGCTTTGGTTTGTATAAAAAATTACTGCTACCATTATTCTTTAGTACAATACCTATTTTTACTCACATAATTAGTTGAACATTTGAAATTTAACGATTTTGGTTTTCAGAATGCCATAATGGATGGCATTAATGCAATGGGTTTCAACACCCCAACGCCCGTACAAGTAAGGGCTATACCTCCAGTTATGGAGGGTAAGGATGTAATTGCTTGCGCTCAAACGGGAACAGGTAAAACAGCTGCCTTTATACTACCCATAATGGATAAGCTGTCGTCGCTCCCCGTGCGGCTCAACTACACCAGCACATTGGTCATTGTGCCCACCCGCGAACTGGCAATGCAAATCGATCAGCAGCTCGAGGGATTTGGATATTTTGCTCCCGTTAGCTCTGTGGCGGTGTATGGTGGAAATGATAGCCTTACATGGGATCAGCAACGTATCGCCCTTCAGAATGGTGCCGATTTTATTATTGCCACCCCTGGCAGACTTATTCAGCATATCCGCATGGGGTACGTTTCACTCAGTAGGGTTGAACACCTTGTGCTCGATGAGGCTGATAGAATGCTCGATATGGGCTTTTATGAAGATATTATGGAGATAGTGAAGCTACTCCCTGTGAAGCGCCAAACCCTTCTTTTTTCTGCCACTATGCCCACCAACATTAGGGGGATGGCTAAAAAGATTATGAACAACCCCATTGAGATCAACATTGCCATTTCCAAACCAGCCGAGAATGTACTGCAGGCAGCCTACATTATTGAAGATTCTAAAAAGATAGGATTGCTATCACATCTGCTAAAGGGAAAGGAGCATGTTAAAAGTGCCATAGTTTTTGCTTCAACCAAGATCAAGGTTCGAAGCATCGAAAAGTCATTGAAAAACGAATCGATGAGTGTTCTGGCCATCCACTCCGATTTGGAACAGAAAGAACGGGAGGATGTGCTGCGTAAGTTTCGTAATCGCAAATTCCAAATACTTGTAGCTACCGATATCATTGCTCGAGGAATAGATATAGAGGATATTGATTTGATAGTAAATTACGATGTGCCGCATGACCCGGAGGATTATGTTCACCGTATTGGGCGAACCGCTAGAGCTTCATCCGATGGGGTAGCGCTAACTTTTGTAAACAAAATCGATCAAAAACTTTTTAAACAAATTGAGCAATTTTTGGGAACCAAAATCTTCAGAATTCCTACCCCCGAAAAACTATAGGGTAAAAGAAAACGTTTCGAATCCACACACGATCAGGGTTATACGTGATGTTCTGGTCGAAAACAGATTATTTCTTTACACCCTTTGCACAACTGTTTGAAAAACAGAGTATGTAATACTTTTTTTATCAAAAAGTTACCATACTATGGGTCGATTTTAAGAATGATTTACTAATGTTGTGTTGTATTTTGCCAGTAGTTTTTGTTGGGATGGCAGCCTAAATATTAACCAATAAAGGAATATTATGCCTTTAAAAAGAAAAATTTTAGAGCTTCAAAAGCGAAAGGAGGAAATCCTTCAGGGTGGCGGCGAAAAGGCAATCGCCAAGCAGCAGGCCATGGGTAAACTTACCGCTCGTGAGCGTGTTGTTGCCCTTCTCGATGAGGATTCGTTCAACGAGTACGATCTTTTCGTTGAGCATGAAGCGCGAGACTTTGGAATGGAGTCCAAGGTTCTACACGGCGATGGGGTTATCATTGGTACTGGTACCATTTACGGTGCACCCGTCGCTATTTTTGCACAGGATTTTACTGTTGCTGGGGGATCGCTCGGGCTAATGCATGCCCGAAAGATTACAAAAATTATGGACTACGCCCTAAAGATGCGTATTCCGCTTATTGGTATTAACGACTCTGGTGGAGCACGTATTCAGGAGGGGGTTAACTCCCTTGCTGGTTACGGCGAAATTTTCTTCCGCAATACGCTGGCCAGCGGGGTTATACCTCAAATTTCAGTTATTCTAGGCCCTTGCGCTGGTGGTGCGGTGTACTCGCCTGCTCTAACTGATTTCGTGTTTACCGTGGATAATATCTCCAAGATGTTTATCACTGGCCCTGAGGTTATTAAAACCGTGCTGGGCGAGGAGATATCTATGGAGGAGCTAGGAGGTGCCCGGGTTCATTCCGAGATCACCGGTAATGCTCACTTTTTTGCTGAAAGCGAAATGGAGTGCTTCGAGCAGATTAAGAAGCTTATCACCTACATTCCATGGAATAACACCCGTAAGGCGCGTAAGTTCGAACCAAAGGATCCTAAGCCAGAGTTCAATATCGATGAGATTGTGCCAGGCGATCCCAAGCAGCCTTACGATGTGCGCGATGTAATTAGGTCTATTGCTGACGATTCCGACTTCTTTGAGGTGCAGGAGTACTGGGCAGCGAACATCGTGGTTGGGTTTGGTCGTATCAATGGCGATACCGTTGGCTTTGTAGCTAACCAACCCCTTATGCTCGCTGGCGTGTTGGATGTAGACTCATCAGACAAAGCGGCTCGCTTTATCCGCTACTGCAACGCATTTAGCATCCCGCTAATTACCCTTGTTGACCTGCCCGGTTATTTGCCTGGTGTAGATCAGGAGCATGCCGGTGTAATACGCCACGGCGCAAAAATGCTTTATGCCTACAGTGAAGCTACAGTCCCAAAAATCACTGTTATACTTCGTAAAGCCTATGGTGGTGGTTATATCGCCATGAGCTCACGTCACCTGCGTGCAGATTTTGTATTTGCTTGGCCAGGTGCCGAGATTGCCGTTATGGGCCCAGAGGGTGCAGCCAACATTATTTTCCGTAAGGAGATCATGGAAGCCGAAGACCCAGATAAGATGCGTCGACAGAAAGTTAAAGAGTACAAGGAGAAATTTGCAAACCCATACGTAGCCGCAGCCAAGGGGTATATCGACACGGTTATTGAACCTGTTGAAACACGTAAGCTAATTATGCACGCCCTTGATGTTTCTGTAAGTAAAGTGGTTGATAAACCTTGGAAAAAGCATGGAATTCCTCCATTCTAAAAACAGACTTAGCATGGCAAAAGAGAGTAAAACCAAGAAGAAAACTCCAGTAAAGCCCAAAATAGCAGATCATCCAGATTTTAAGATGATGGTGGTGGAAGGGACTAAGTACAGAACCCTCACCACTCGTAAAAACGAGATGCGCGTTAAGTGGGAGGCGCCTAAGCTCAAGGAGCTTAAGTCCTTTATTCCCGGCACCATCATTAAAGTGGCTGTGAAGGAGGGTGATCAGGTGCAGCCCGGTGACCTGCTGATGATTTTTGAGGCAATGAAGATGCAGAATAAGGTGCTTTGCCCCTTTCCCGGGGTTATAAAAACCATAAATGTAAAAGAGGGGGAGCGAATCCCCAAGGGTTTTATAATAGCAGAGTACGAATAGATTGAACTTAGTCGGGGGTGCATACCCCCGATTTTTTTTAACAGGATGTTAACATGCTGCATCCACACCCTCGTTGTTAATCTCTTATATTATGATTGCTAGAGGTATACAATATGGGATGCGTTAAGGGTTAGCTGCAGTGTTTTAGGTTTGTATAGCCCAAAAACATTTAAAAACTTTTAAATAGTATCATATATTGTTAGTATTTTTGGCTCGGAATTTAATACTTTAAAAAATATCATGGAAGTTACCGTTGATACCGCTAAAGAGTTAGGCCTTTTGCCTGAAGAGTTTGAAATGATTAAGCAAATTATGGGACGCGAGCCTAACTTCACAGAGCTAAGCATTTTTGCTGTGATGTGGAGCGAGCACGCCTCCTATAAGAATTCAATCAAATGGATAAAAACCCTTCCACGTAAGGGTGAGGCAATTTTGGCTGAAGCCGGTACAGAAAATGCTGGGTTGGTCGATTTGGGTGATGGGTTGGCATGTGCTTTTAAAATAGAATCGCATAACCACCCCTGCGCTGTGGAGCCATACCAGGGCGCTGCAACCGGTGTAGGCGGTATAAACCGCGATATTTTCACCATGGGCGCCAGGCCAATTGCCCAGCTAAACTCACTTCGCTTTGGTGATATTAAGCTCGATAGAACCAAGTGGCATATCAAGGGAGTAGTAAAAGGAATTGGCGATTACGGAAATGCTTTTGGCGTGCCCGTAGTTGGTGGCGAAGTATTTTTCGATGAGTCATACAACACTAACCCATTAGTTAACGCCATGTCGGTGGGCATAGTTGAAAAAGATATGGTGGTCTCGGCCATATCAAAGGGTGTTGGAAACCCTGTTTTCATAGTCGGATCATCAACAGGTAAGGACGGTATCCATGGTAGCACTTTTGCATCAGCCGATATCACCGAAGATTCTGCCGATGATATTCCTTCAATACAGGTGGGCGATCCATTCATGGAGAAACTTCTGCTAGAGGCAAGCCTTGAGGTTATCAGAACTGGAGCCATTGTGGGCATGCAGGATATGGGTGCTGCTGGCATTATCTGCTCCACCTCCGAAATGTCCGAAAAGGGGGGGTGTGGTATGAAGGTCGACCTGAGCAAGGTGCCACTTCGCCAACAGAATATCGAGGCTTGGGAGATATTGCTATCCGAATCGCAGGAGCGAATGCTTATTGTGGTTGAGAAGGGTCGCGAAGCCGAGGTTGAAGAAGTGTACAAAAAGTGGGATTTGAACTGTGTTCAAATTGGTGAGGTAACCGAAGGTGGTAGGTTAGAGTTCTTTTGGCAAGGCGAAAAGGTAGCCGATGTACCCGCCGAATCGCTTGTGCTTGGTGGAGGTGCTCCTGTGTACGAGAGGGAATTTCGCGAGCCAGCATACTACCAAGAATATAAGAAGTTCGACATCAATTCTGTACCAGAACCGCAGGATTTGCAGGAGGTAGCTAGCATGCTTTTAAGCCATCCAAACATAGCGTCAAAACGTTGGGTGTACGAGCAGTACGATAGCATGGTGGGGACTCGAAATATGACCACCAACTTCCCATCGTCGGCCGCAGTGGTAAACCTTAAGGGGACAAACAAGGCTTTAGCGCTTACTGTCGACTGTAATTCACGCTACGTAAAGGCCGACCCTGAAGTTGGCGCAATGATTGCCGTAGCCGAGGCAGCTCGTAATATCGTATGTACAGGGGGTAGGCCTTTGGCCATAACCAACTGTTTGAACTTTGGCAATCCGTACAAACCCGAGATCTACTGGCAGTTTGTGAATGCTATTAAGGGCATGGGTAAAGCTTGCGAGAAATTTGGTACCCCCGTAACCGGTGGTAATGTTAGTTTCTACAACCAATCAACCATTGGAGGAAAGGACGAGGCAGTTTTCCCAACCCCAACCATTGGTATGTTAGGTTTGGTCGAGAATAAAAATCATCATACTACCCTAGCCTTTAAAGATAAGGGGCATATGATTTACCTTATTGGCCGATCACTTAACGACATCGCATCTTCGGAATACCTACATTCTTACCATGGCGTGAAGGCATCGCCAGCCCCATACTTCAACCTAGAGGAAGAGTATCAGGTACAAGAGGTTGTAAGCAAGCTTATTCAGCGAAACCTGGTGCAGTCTGCCAATGATATTTCCGATGGCGGCCTATTCGTTGCCCTATTTGAGTGCGCTGCTCCTCGCAACCTTGGGTTCGATATAACTACCGATGCTGAGATTAGACCCGATGCATTCCTTTTTGGCGAGGCCCAAGGACGAGTGGTTGTTACCGTATCGCCTTCACGCGAAACACAATTCATCGATCATATGATGCAGAGTGGGGTGCCATTCACTACCCTTGGTCACGTAACGAAGTCAGAGGTTAGGGTTGATGATATCTCCTTTGGATTCATCTCCGATATGAAGCAGGTGTACAGCAATAAGTTGGGTGAACTTATTGCTGGCAAGTAGCATAAATCAAAAAAAATCTTTTGTGAGTAATTTTACCGTTCAGGAACAGCAGGTAGAAGCCATGTTTAATGGCATTGCCTCTAGGTACGACTTTTTGAACCACCTGCTCAGCTTTGGTATCGATAAGCTTTGGCGCAAACGGTTGGTCAAGGGTATTGCTAATCACAAGCCAAGGTATGTGCTGGATGTGGCTACCGGTACTGCAGACCTTTCTATTGCTTTGGCCAAACGGTTGAGAGACGTGCAGATTGTTGGTGTTGATATTGCTGATGAGATGCTTGAGCTTGGCAGAAAAAAGTTAGCGAACCTAAATCTGGGTCAACGCATCGCATTGCAAAAGGCTACCTCTTTAGACCTCCCCTTTCCTGATGGAACATTTGATGTTGCAATGGTAGCCTTTGGAGTTCGCAATTTCGAGGATCCTCTTAAGGGGCTATCGGAGATGCAAAGAGTGTTGAAGCCAAGAGGTACAATTGCCGTGCTGGAGTTTACAACGCCTAGGTATGCCATTATTGGATGGTTTTACAAATTATACTTTAGTAGGGTTCTTCCGTGGGTGGGCAAGCTGGTCTCGGGGCATAAAACAGCTTATACATATCTTCCAATGTCAGTTCAGGCATTTAAAGAAAGAGACAGTTTTAATGAATTGCTTAGGCAGGCAGGATTCGAAAATGCACAATATGTACAGCAAAGCTTTGGTATAGCAGCAATATATACAGCCTCCAAACCTTAGGTAAGGCATATGGGGATATGTGGGTTCTAGTAATATCAATAATAATTATGCTATTCAATCGTTATTATTGCGCATTATACATTTTATGAGAAAATCCATTGTTTTTATTTCCCTTCTGTTTCTCCTCCTTGGGTTGAGTATAGTTGGTTTTGCCCAGCTCAAACCCCAACCTATCCTTAACGATCCCGACTACGATTTTGAGAAAAGGTTGCGATTCGGATTTTCCCTAGGGGTTAACTTCATGGATTTTCAGATCAAGAGCAGTGCCGCACAATTCGATTCAATTTTTGTTGACAATAGCACGCTGTATCCAGGGTTTAACGTTAATGTTGTAAGCGATTTTAGAATTATTCCTACCCTGCACCTTCGATTTCTCCCAGGTTTAGCATTCGGACAGCGCGACCTTTACTTTTACGACAAGGACCCAAATCTAGAGCCTACAGTGATGCAGCTTGAGTCGTCGTACATCGAAATGCCCTTGTTGATCAAGTATGCTGCCGTACGAAAATGGAATTCACGACCATACCTTATAGCTGGCACAAACTTTAGGGTTGATATGGCCGCTTACAAAAAGCTTAATATTGAAGAGGGAGTGTACATTAGGCTAATTAAGGGCGATATATACTACGAGGTAGGCTTCGGTTTCGATTTTTTCCTCACGTTTTTCAAGTTTTCAACCGAGCTTAAGTTCTCATCAGGCTACAGGAATGCTATTGCTCCCCCAAACATACAGCAGCTAACCGATCAGGAGATTAAGTATACAGAGGCTATACACAGGCTCAAGTCTCAGGTTGTTACTTTATCGTTTCATTTCGAATAGAATTTTGAAATGCCTACTGAGCTAACCCTAAACCTAAGCCCAGAGCAAGCATCATCGGCTGAGAGCATTTTACAGCATGCAAGCCATAAGCTTGGCAAGCATCCATCAACAATTAGCGATGTGCGAATTGTCCGTAAATCAATTGATGCCCGCCGGGGGAGGATTAAGGTGAATGTAGGGGTGCGGGTTTATGCCAAGGGTGAATCCGTAACCGATACAGAGCATCAATTCAGGTATCAAGATGTAAGTAGAAAACCAGAGGTGATCATTGTAGGTTCAGGGCCAGCAGGGCTATTTGCAGCCCTTAGGCTGATGGAGCTTGGCCTAAAACCAATAATAGTTGAGAGGGGAAAGGATGTATCGGATCGCAAACGCGATGTAGCGCTACTGAACAGAAACAAGTTGTTAAATCCCGAATCGAACTATGCTTTCGGTGAAGGTGGCGCAGGAACTTTTTCCGATGGAAAACTTTACACTCGTTCGAGGAAGCGAGGAGATATTAATCGCATATTGACCATTCTGCACCACCATGGAGCACAGGATGAGATTTTGTACGAAGCTCATCCTCACATTGGTACGAATGTGCTACCCCGAGTTATTTCGGCCATTCGAAAAACCATTGAGCAGTATGGCGGAACTATCCTCTTTAATAGTAGAGTCGAAGAGGTATTGATGGATAGTACGAGGGTTAAGGGTGTGCGCTTGAGCGATGGTACGAAAGTATTGGCCAAAGCTGTGGTTTTAGCAACAGGGCATTCGGCTCGCGATGTGTATCGGATGCTTTGGAATCAGAAAATAATGCTTGAGGCGAAGCCTTTTGCCATAGGGGTTCGGGTTGAGCATCCTCAGGCGCTAATCGATACTATTCAGTACCATGGGGTGTTAAGGGGCGAGCTATTGCCAGCGGCTAGCTACAGGTTGGTGCAACAGGTTGAGGGTCGGGGGGTGTATTCTTTCTGTATGTGCCCCGGTGGATTTATTGTTCCAGCCGTATCATCGGCAAACGAGATTGTAGTCAATGGGATGTCCCCTTCGCTTCGCAACTCGAAATGGGCTAATTCAGGAATAGTGGTTGAGGTGCGGCTCGACGATTTAGCAGGCCTTGAGGGTTTTGGCCCATTAGCAGGTATTGAATTTCAGTCGCAGCTTGAGCAAATGGCCTATAGCCATAGCTCTGGCAGTGGTGTAATTGCTCCGGCCCAAAGGCTCGATGATTTTGTTGATGGCAAGGCGTCAAGCACATTGCCATCCTGCTCATATAACCCCGGGATAACATCGTCACCCATCCATGAGTGGTTGCCCCCTTGGATTTCAAGTAGGTTGCAGGAGGGGTTTAAACAGTTCGACAGAAAGATGAAGGGATTTGTAACCAGCGAAGCCAATATTGTTGCTTTGGAGTCCAGAACATCCTCTCCAGTTCGTATTCCTCGAAACGAGGAAACCCTTGAGCACATTCAGGTTCGTGGTCTTTTCCCTTCGGGTGAGGGGGCTGGTTATGCTGGCGGTATTGTTTCGTCGGCAGTAGACGGAGAGCGATCTGCCGAAGCCGTAGCCCGGTTTATGGGTGTTGTATAGTCCTTCGTCGAAACTCAGAGCAAACAATGGCTGTAGCCATAGCCACGTTCAGCGATTCGCTGGTGTTTTCATCGATACAAAAGCTAGGAATGGTAATCCTTTTGCTCACCAATGCCTCAATTCCTTTCGATATTCCCTTTCCCTCATTTCCCAGCACAATAACTCCACTGGAATCAAGATTTTGGGTGTAAATGTTATCACCCTCTAAAAAGGTGCCATATATTGATATGTTGGCAGCTTTTGCGCTTGCAATGTATTCGGATAAATTGGTGTAATGAATGCTAACCCTAGCGATGGCGCCCATGGTTGACTGAACAACCTTAGGGGCAAAAGCATCGGCCGAATCGGGTGAGCAAACAATCTGTTTAATTCCAAACCAGTCGGCAAGTCGAATAATTGTTCCCATATTTCCAGGATCTTGGATGCTATCGAGGGCCAGCACCAGCTTACTTGCTAGCTGAATGATGTTAAGCTGGCTTGTGGGTATTTGGCCTAAAGCTAAAACTGGTGTGGGGGTGGTAAGCCCGCTAATTCTGCTCATATCCATTGGGCTAACCTCAACAAAACGATTGTCGAGATCGTAATGGTCGGGGAGCCAACCATTCGTATAGTATATACTCTCAAGCTTTAGCGACGATGCTAACAAATCGCTTACCAGCCGATGGCCCTCAGCAACGAATAGCCCCGAGAGCTTTCGTTGTTTTTTTTGTTGTAACGACCGAATAAATTTGATTGTGTTTGCCGAGAGCATACCTTAAAATTTTAGCAAACCTACCATTTTTTTTGATGAATTAACACTTTTCATCGCCTTATGGCCTGTTTTATGCAGTAGGTTTTCCTTGACAAATTATCGAGTTATCAAAGCGAATTACTATCTTTCACGCACAATTCAGCTTGTGATTTTGCTTTAATCTACAGCGGTTTAATGCATAATAAAAAATCCTTTTCTTTCAGATTTTCACCAGGTAAGTGTAAGTTGCCTGGAGTAGTGCTATTTGCTTTTCTAGGGCTGTTGGTTTCCTCGTGTAGCGTTACTAAAAATATCCCGCAGGGGGAGCATTTGCTCGATAAAGTAGATGTAGTTATTGAAGAGGAGGGACGAAGAAGAGAGGTTAGAGAAGGGGAGCTTACACGATACGTGAGGCAGAAACCCAATAAGCGGGTGCTTGGGTTTAGGTTGCATCTTCGCCTTTTTAATATGGCTAACCCTTCCAAGGAAAAGGGTATAAGCGAAATGTTTCGTAAAATTGGTGAAGAGCCGGTAGTTCTCGATACTTTTCAAACAAAACAAACTGCTATCAATCTTGCGCGATACCTGGAGAGCAAAGGGTTTTATAGTGCTCAGGTAAACGATACCACCCGATTTGGAAGACGAGGAGCTTTTGTGCAGTATCAGGTTCGTCCGGGTACTCCTCATCGCATTAGGAATATAAACTACATTATTGAAGATAGTTTAATTAGGGATGTGGTTTTAAACGATACGGCTAACAGTATTGTTAAAAGAGGCGATAGGTTTGATATTGATTTGTTGAGGGAGGAAAGAAAACGAATTGAAAGCAAGCTAAGAGAGGAAGGCTACTTTTTTTTCTCGCGTGACTTTATAACCTTTACCGCTGATACAAGCGTTAACGATAAAAAGGTTGATATTGAGCTTGTACTGCGCAACCGATTTACACGTAATTCTTTTGGTGAGCGCATCTCACAGCCCTACCAGAAGTTTCAGATAAGCAATGTTTACATCTACACCAATTACGATCCCGTTGAGTTTTTCTACCTGCAGGAGGAGAATTTTTTAGACACAATTCGCTTCGACGATCAGCAGTTTGTGTATTCGCTATCAACTGGGGTAAAGCTTAAAACGGTGAGCAATGCTAACCTAATTAGGCCCGGGCAAGTGTACTCCGAAAGTATAGTTCAAAAATCAAGAGATAACCTCAACTCCCTTGGGCTGTTTAGGGCGGTTAACATATTCTTTAGGCAGGATGAAACCCCCGACACAAAGCAAAATGAGAATTTTCTAATCTTTGGTGATGATATTACATCCGATTCATTAAGCTACGGTAAGCTTAACTGTTACATCCAGCTGACGCCTCATACCCTGCAAAGCTATCAGATCGATTTGCTAGCAACCAACACAGCATCCGATGTTGGTCTCGAAGGTAACCTCAGCTATCAGCATAAAAACCTTTTCGAAGGTGCCGAGATATTCGACACACGGCTTCGTGGTATGGTTCAGTTCTTGTCAGGCGATCAGGTATCTGCAGGCTCCTATGAGTTGGGAGGATCCCTGGGGTTGAGCTTCCCAAGATTCTTGACCCCCTTTTCAATCGATGAGTATCAAAACAGATATGCACCCAGAACCCAAATTACTAGTTCGTATAATTTTCAGTATAGGCCTGAGTATACCCGAACGGTTGCTGGTGCCAACTTTAGCTATACCTGGCGATCGGAAAGAAGGTTTACCCATACTTTTACCCCATTTGAGGTAAATGTGATAAATCTTTTGGCTATCTCAGATGACTTTTGGGATAAGATTAAGGATAGGTACGAGGCAAACAGCTATCGTAACCAGTTGGTTACTCTTACCGGGTATAACTTTATCTACTCAAATCAAACATCAGCAAGGAGCAGTTATTCAGTCTTGCGTTACAACTTTGAGGTGTCAGGGAATATCCTGAATGCTATTTTTAAAGCTATGGATGTTGAGAAGGTTGAAGGCGCCTACCAACTTTTTAACACCGATTTTTCCCAATTTGTTAGAACTGATGTTAGCTATGTGTACAATCAGGTGCTCGACGAGAATAATACTTTTGTTTATAGGGTCTACGCTGGCGCAGGGTTGCCCTACGGAAATTCTGCTGCACTACCGTTCGAGAAGAAGTATTTCTCAGGTGGGTCAACAGGGGTTAGAGCCTGGAATGCCCGAGGGCTAGGGCCTGGGTCGTACATTGAGGAGCAGCTGCAATTCCCCAATCAAACTGCCGATATAAAGCTCGAGGCCAATTTTGAGTATAGGTTTAACCTGGTATGGCTTCTCGAAGGTGCTCTGTTCCTCGATGCGGGCAATATATGGTCTATATCACCAAATGACGATAGGCCCGGTGCAGTTTTTAAGCCAAGTAAATTTTATAAGGAGATTGCCCTGGGTACAGGAGGCGGTATTAGGTTAAACTTGGGCTTTTTTACCATTCGGTTCGATGTGGGTATTAAGCTGTACGATCCCGGGGTGATTTCCGTTAAGAATGGAGAATTTTTATACAATTACGATCAGTGGATACCTTTTGATCGGAAGTACAACCGGAATGACTTTAAGTTCCATTTTGGTATAGGTTACCCCTTCTAGCCATATACTAATCATCCTCAAGCTGATTCATCGTCAAAACCACCCCAGTTTCACCTCGGATGGAGAGCCGTTGGTTGCCTCAACTTTACTCAATCATTATAACGTTGGCAAGGTGTAAACAATCCGTCAATCATTCAATCAATCATTCAATCAATCAATCAATCACTCAATCAATCAATCATTCATTCATTCATTCCGTCAATCACTCAACCTGCCTGCTCTGACGCTAGTCAGGCAGGTCATTCAATCATTCAATCATTCAATCATTCAATTCATACCCCTTTCCCCCATTAATCCTTTTATTTCCAATTTGTCTAACAATGCTGTAGTTCTATTTGGCTTTGCCAACATTTTTTTGCAAATTGGCATGATTTTTTAACAACCTTAACCCTATTGTATGCCTACTAATCCCACACCACGCGATAACTTTGGAAGTAAATTCGGAATAATTGCAGCAGCTGCAGGATCGGCTGTTGGGCTTGGAAATATTTGGAAATTCCCCTATGTGGCTGGTGAGAATGGAGGCGGAGCATTCCTCCTTATCTACCTGTTCTTTGTTCTGCTCATTGGTGTTCCGGTGATGATGTCGGAGTTTGCCATTGGCCGCAAAGGGCAAAAGAATGCTTACGGATCGTTCTCGCTAATTGCACCAGGTACTCGATGGAACCTGATTGGTTTTATGGGTGTGGTTGCAGCCTTTTTTATCTTGGCCTTCTATAGCGCTGTTGCAGGGTGGACATTAGAGTATATCATAAGCTCCGTAACGCATAGGTTTGCAGGTCAAACCCCAGACGATTTGGCGAGAAACTTCGAAAACTTTTTATCTAATCCGCTCAAACCCATTGCTTGGCAACTTGTGTTCATGGGGCTAACTGCCCTAATCGTTTTGGCGGGCATAAAAAAGGGTATAGAGAAGTATACCAAGCTGTTGATGCCAGTACTTCTATTTCTGATCATCCTACTCTGTATTCGATCCGTTACGCTCGAAGGGGGTAAGGATGGCTTGGCCTTTCTGTTTAAGCCGGATTTTAGCAAAGTAACAGGCAAAACTATTCTGTTTGCATTGGGGCAGGCGTTTTTCTCGTTAAGCTTGGGTATGGGTGCGCTTATTACCTACTCATCGTATTTTAGTAAAAAGGAGAACCTTGCCTCAACAGCCGTTGAGGTGGCCATTTCCGATAGTGTAATCGCCATTCTGGCTGGAGTTATGATTTTTCCTGCCGTATTTGCCTTTGGCATAGAGCCGGGATCGGGCCCAAGCCTTGTGTTCATTACCTTACCCGGAATTTTTCAGCAGATGCCCGGAGGCGATTTCTTTGGTGCCGTTTTCTTTATTCTGCTGGCTGTTGCAGCCCTAACCTCCACCATATCGCTGCTCGAGGTGGTGGTGGCTTTTTTCTCGGAGGAGCTAAAGATTTCTCGCAAAAAGGCTACGTTTATTGCCACGGCATCTATTTCTGTTTTAGGCGTATTTGCCTCTCTGTCGTTTGGCCCCCTTGATAAGTTCACTATTTTTGGTAAAAGTATATTCGATTTGCTCGATTACACGGCATCAAATGTACTACTTCCGCTTGGAGGGTTTCTTATAGTTCTTTTCGTTGGTTGGTTTGCAGGTAAACGAATTGTTAAGCAGGAGCTGACTAACGAGGGCGAGCTCAAGGCAACGTATTTTCCTGCCTTTGTAAATATTGTGAAATTTGTCGCACCGGTTGCCATTGCAGCCATACTTATCTACAGCATTTTTTGGGGTAGCCTTGGGTAATTTTCAATGTCTATGGAACGGATATACTTACACAAGGTTTTTAGGAATAGATTTGCAAGGTATTTCTATATGCTCGGGCTGTTGATGTTTGTGTATGGAGCCGTTTTCCTTGTTCGGTTATTTATAATAGATCTTCAGTTCGATGCATTTGGCTCAAGAACAAGCCTTACCTTCATTGCCTTCCAAGGTCTAGTTGTGATTTTGCAGTATGCTATTGCATTACGAAATACCAGGTACTTCATCGAATTTGGAGACAATTCTATCAACTACCTTCTGCCAAAGCAGTGTTCTCCCGAGGCGATTCAGCTACAAGATGTAAACGAGATTGAGACTAAGTTAAATGAGGTAGTTATCCATTTGCCCGAAGGCCAAAATACATTACGTTTCGATAATGTTGAGTACAAGGTGCTGAAACAGATAAAACAACGGTTTGAGGAGTTATCTGTTGCTGTCGGTAAACAATTATGAGCTTTATCCAAACATAAATCGAATGATTGATGACAGGTATTGATCAACGAATCAATGAGATGTTTCAACCCGTGGTTGATGCACTTTCGCAAATCTTGTTTTGGGATCCCATTAAAGCATTAGGAATTGATATAGGCGCTGCTGCGCCTATTGTTGTTTTATGGTTAATGGTTGGTGGCCTGTTTTTCACCATTAGGATGAAATTTATCAATATCCGTGCTTTTGGTCATGGGGTTGCACTTGCTTCAGGTCGATACAGGTCAAAACAAAGCGAAGGGGAGGTTAGCCCTTTCCAGGCTCTTACCACGGCACTGTCGGCAACGGTGGGGCTAGGAAACATTGCAGGTGTAGCTATAGCCATAAGTTTGGGTGGCCCAGGTGCTACGGTATGGATGATAATGGCCGGTTTTCTTGGGATGTCGCTTAAGTTTACCGAGTGCACCCTTGGGGTTAAGTACAGGGTTATCGATGACAAAGGGAAAGTATCGGGTGGCCCCATGTACTATCTGCGTAAGGGCTTGGAGAGTAAGGGGAAGAAACGATTGGGAGTTTTTCTGGCCATTCTGTTTGCTGTTCTGGTGATAGGCGCTTCTTTCGGTGGTGGAAATATGCTTCAGGTTAACCAAGCCTTTGCTCAGCTTCAGTATGTAGTTCCGCAGATGGAGGGTTATGGAGCGGCTTTTGGTTTGGTAGTTGCCCTACTGGTTGGGCTTGTTGTAGTTGGCGGAATTAAGGGCATAGCGCAGGTTACAAGCAGATTGGTTCCCATTATGGCCATCATCTACATACTAACCTCAATGTATATCATTGGTGTTCACTTTAGCGAGCTGGGAACAATTTTTAAGCTGATTTTAAGAAGTGCTTTTGGCCTTGAGGCAATCGGTGGAGGATTCTTTGGGGCACTATTCGTTGGGTTTCAGCGGGGAGCGTTCTCCAACGAGGCAGGCATTGGTTCATCGCCCATTGCCCATGCTGCTGCCAAAACAACCGAACCAGTGAGCGAGGGTATGGTTGCGCTGCTCGAACCGTTTGTCGATACCATGGTGGTGTGCACCATGACCGCTTTGGTGATTGTTTCCACTGGGTTGTACGTGAACCCCGATGGGTTAGAGGGTGCTCAGCTCACAGCGGCAGCGTTCGGTAGCATATTGCCATGGTTCCCTTACATCTTGGTGCTTTGCATTTTCCTTTTTGCCTTCTCCACCATGATCTCATGGTCATACTATGGTCTTAAAGGGTTTAATTATTTGTTTCAGAAGCCTTTAACAAGGTTGACGGGCAAAACGCGAGCATCCGATTTGGTATACTACTTCTTCTTCCTAGCCAGCATTGTGGTGGGGGCCTCGAGCAGCCTTACGGCGGTTATCGATTTTTCTGATATGATGATTCTAGGGATGGCCTTTCCTAACATAATCGGGTTAATGTATCTTGCCCCCGAGGTTTCGCATGATCTGAAACAATATCTACATAAACTACAGCCAGGGCAAAACTCACAACAATAAAATTCGTATCTTTGCACCCTAACCATCAACTAAATATTCAAAGCCATGAGATTTTTTATAGATACCGCAAACCTCGATCAAATTCGCGAAGCCAACGACCTTGGCGTGCTCGATGGAGTAACTACCAACCCATCGCTAATGGCCAAGGAGGGCATTAAGGGCGAGGCCAACATAAAGCAGCACTACGTAGATATTTGCAACATAGTAAAGGGCGATATATCGGCAGAGGTTATTGCCACCGATTTTGAGGGGATGATTCGTGAGGGCAAGGAGCTGGCAGCCCTGCATGAGCAGATTGTTGTTAAGGTGCCTTGTACCAAGGAGGGCATAAAGGCCATCAAGTATTTTACCGACAACGGCATCCGTACTAACTGTACCCTTGTTTTCTCTGTAGGTCAAGCGCTGTTGGCCGCTAAAGCAGGCGCTACCTACGTTTCTCCTTTCATTGGTAGGCTCGATGATGTGTCGACCGATGGTGTGGAGCTTATCCGCCAAATTGTTGATGTGTACAACTACTACGAGTACGGTACTCAGGTGTTGGCAGCTTCTATCCGTCATACCATGCACATTGTGCAGTGCCTTGAGGCTGGTGCCGATGTGGCAACCTGCCCATTAGACGCAATTCTAGGCCTACTTAAGCACCCCCTAACCGATATTGGCCTAGCCAAGTTTTTAGAAGATTACAAGAAGGTTAACGGCTAGTTAACTTTTTTACCATATCTTTAGGCACACTTGTACGTATAGTAGGGGTGTGCTTTTTTTATTAATTCTTTTTGGTTATGCTTATCAAAATTTACCCAGAGAATCCTAACCCTCGCGACCTAGATCAGGTTGTGGAGGTGCTGCGCGATGGGGGGGTAATTATTTACCCTACCGATACGGTGTACGGAATTGGGTGTGACATATCGAAGCCTAAAGCCGTTGAACGTATCATCAAGATTAAGGAGATGAAACCTAAGGAAGCGCGCTTTTCGTTTATCTGTAGTGACCTTAGCCACATTGCCGATTACGCACGAATTGACAATAGCACATTTAAACTCATAAAACGTAACCTGCCTGGCCCTTTCACTTTTATTCTACCAGGCCTAAACAGGGTTCCCGATTATTTTATCAGCAAGCGCAAAACCGTTGGGATTCGAATTCCTGATAACTCCATTATTCTGGAGTTGGTGAAACTGCTTGGCAATCCAATCCTCACCACATCGCTTAAGGATGACGATGAGGTTATAGAGTACACCACCGACCCTGAACTAATTTACGAGAAGTATCAAGATTTGGTGGATATAGTAATTGACGGTGGGTATGGCGGCAACATACCCTCAACCATAGTTGATTGTACCGAAGCAGAGCCAACCATTGTAAGGCATGGGAAAGGAGAGGTTGTCTGGTAAGCCTTTGTAACCTTAATGGTTACCGCTAAGCCAGCTTAACCTTGTACGATGCGCTAAACTTACCCTTTGTAATGGCATTCAGCTTACTTTTCAGCAGCTGCTTTCGAATTGTCGAAACCTTGTCGGTAAACAGAATCCCATCCAAATGGTCGTACTCATGCTGAATGATGCGGGCAGCAACGCCATCGTATCGCTCCTCATGTGGCGTAAAATTCTCATCAACATATTTAATGACAATTGACTCGGGGCGCTCAACGTCCTCCCTAATGTTCGGGATGCTAAGGCATCCTTCGTTATATAGGGTGTGGTGCTCATCCTTTTCCACAATATGAGCGTTTATAAAAACCTTTTTAAAACCTTTCAGCTCAGGGTTGTCTTCTGCCAGCGGATTCCCATCGATAATGAAAAGCCTTATGGAAAGCCCAATCTGTGGTGCGGCAAGCCCAATGCCATCGGAGTGATACATCGTTTCGAACATATCGTCAATAAGCTCCTTTAGCTTGGGGTAGTCGGGGGTAATATCCTGTGCAACCCTCCTTAGTACGGGCGATCCGTAAACGTAAACTGGTTTAATCATTTTTACTTCTGTTTGTCAAAATCTAAACTTTCGAGGTACGATTGCAAAATAATGGTTGCGCTAATGGTATCAACCAAGGCCTTATCGCGCCTATCCATCTTTTTTACCCCACCGTCCAGCATGGTTTGAAATGCGATTTTCGAGGTGAAACGCTCATCAACAAGCTTTACGGGGATTTGGGGGTACAGCTTCTTAAATCTATTTATTACTGGTTCAACATACTTAACAGCCCCGGAGGGCTCATTGTTCAATTGTTTTGGCATGCCAATTACAACTAGCTCAACGGGGTTGTTGTTCAAATAGCTTGCGAAGAACTCGAAAACTTTTGCAGTGGCAACCGTTGCAATTCCATTAGCAATAATCTTAAGGGGGTCGGTGGCGGCTATTCCTGTCCTTTTACGTCCAATATCAAGCGCAACTATTCTACCCAAAGCAATGCCTATTACATGTTTTTACCAACATAGTTTAACTTTTCGAGGTGAGAGATAATAATTTCGCGGTTGTTAGGCGTTAATGCAATATGATAATTCCCCTCAAGAATTATAGTTCCATTGCCCTTCTTGTCAATCTTTTCCACCTTGTTTAAATTGATGAGCATATTTTTCTCTGTCGATATGAATCCTTTTGTAAGCAGGATGCTTTCAACATCCAAATTGCAAGTGGGGTAGGGGCAGGTTATTGTAGACCCATCAATCATTGTAAAGGAGTATTGGCTTTTACTGGTTTCGAGCTTCAGTACAGCGCTAAGGTCAATGTACTTGTAATCCCCTGCTGTAGGGATTACAAGTTTTTGAGGAAGAATCTGTTCGATGTTTTGAAAAAGAGCCTTGTAGCGCTCTCGTGGGCTGACCTTTGTTTTTCGGATTTCCGTAACCTTTTCAACTGCTTTAACTAGCTCCTCAATATCAATAGGCTTTAGGATGTAGTCAATTGCGCTGTACTTAAATGCTTTTACGGCAAATTGGTTGTAGGCGGTTATAAAGATCACTTCGAAATCGAGGTTTGGGAGCTTCTTAAGCAATTCGAAACCATTGGCCTGGGGCATTTCGATATCGAGAAAAATTAGGTCGGGGTTATGCTTATTGATTAGCTCAATTCCATCGTCAACCGATTGTCCTTTGCCCACTAAATGCACATCGGGACAGTAGGAGTTCAGCAGTAGCTCTAGGGTTCGCAGGGCTGCTAGTTCATCGTCAATGATAATGGCCTTAAGCATACGATTCAGGTAATTTCGGTGCAAATTTACAAAAAATACCTTACTAGGTCACACCCGGCAACTTAAACAAAATCATTTTCTTCCATCGCATTCTGTGGTATCCTGATTACTACCTTGGTGCCTTTGCTACCATCGGGATGATTGATGTCAAAATATTTTATATCAAATCGCTCCTTGTAAAGAGAGTTTAGCAGGTCGATACGCTGGGCTGTTATCTTAAAACCAAGCGACTTCCTCTCGGGATCTTGCTTTGCTCTTACCTGTTGAGCTTGCTTCCGGCCCACCCCATTGTCTTCAATGGTGCAAATAGCAATATCGCTTGTTCCTGTAATGCTAACCCTAACCCAGCCCTCTTGCTTCGACTTCAGCATGATACCGTGCCAAATGGAGTTTTCTACAAAGGGTTGTATTAGCAGCGTGGGGACACGCAGGTCGAGCAGCCTCTCGTTCTCTACTTCAATTGAGTATTCAAACTTTCCTGATAGCCTCAGCGATTCAAGCTCAAGGTATAATCGTAACGCTTCCAGCTCATCTTTTAGCGTTACAGAAGAGGCCTGCGAGTTGTCGAGGATTAATCGCATGAGCTTGGCAAACTTGGTGAGATACTTGTGTGAGCTGATATGGTCTTTTTCAAGAATGTACAGCTGGATTGAATTCAGGGTGTTGAAGATGAAATGAGGGTTCATCTGCTGCCGTAACGACTTCTGTTTGTAAACATTAAGGTTGTTGACAAGGTCGTTTCGCTTTTTTATGGAAGAGATGCGAAGTCGATATGTAAGGTAGATAAGCATTGTGAAAACTAGGGTCGATATAATTATAAACCAGTAGGTTTGCCAAAAGGCTGGCCTAATAATAAATTGAACCTGGGCGGTTTCTCCCCAAATTTCATCGGAGTTTTGTGCCTGCACGTCGAAGGAGTAGCTGCCCGGCGATAGCTTGCTAAAGGTTGTAGTTGGGGTGGTAGTTAGTATCCACTTTGCATCAGGTCTCTCGAACCTGTAGCGGTATTGAATGCGTCCAAAGTTTTTAAAAGCAAAGCCAACGTAATCAATCTCAATGGTATTGTCGCCATAGTCAAGCTTAAAGGGTTGTTCTTCTATACTTATGCTCTGCCCATTCACCCTAAAGTGAGTAATTAGACACTTTGCACTCACCTCGTTAGGTTTAAGCCTATCGGTGTTAATGAGTGTTAGCCCCTTGGTAGTTGATACATACGCAATGTTTCCCCTTACAAAAATGTCGGTAGTTTCGTTGGTTGGTAGTCCGTGTGAGGTGTTGATGTTTGTTACCTTAAAGTTACTATCCAAATCACCAGTAATTAAGCTAACGCCACTATTTGTAGCAAGCCAAATACCCGATGGAGCTACAAACACTTTATTGATGTAATTACTAGCAATGCCATCGGTTTGGGTTATTTGCCATAGGTTAATCCCATCAAAAACGAGTAGCCCAATTCCTTTTGTAGATATAAGCATTTTATTATCGTCGGTACTTGTGATATAGCTCGCCGATTGGGCGAAAAGTGAATGTTTCTCACCCATGTACTCAAAAATATTGTTGTGATATCTCCATATGCCATTGTTAGTGGCCATCCACACAGCGCGAGTTGAATCCTCGTACACAGAGTTGACTACCCCGCTAAACTCATTCTCCAACCGTGAGGTGTATTGGAATGTTTCCCCATCAAATTTTATGATACCCCAGCTACTGGCTATCCAGTAGCCACCATCATGAGAGGGGACCATACCTCTGGGGTGGCTGCCCAATTTTTGCGCCGAAGAGTAATCCTTCACCCTATTGTCTTTATCCATCGAGTGCAGATATAAGCTTGAGCCAATCCATAGGTGGGTTGATGTTGAATCAATTCCTAGAAACCTGATGGGTAAAGCACCCAAGGTGTCATCCCTAACGGTATAGTTGTCTATTTTACGGTTGTGAATGTGGCTTAGTATACCAAGCTCGCTACCCACATAGAGCCCATTTCTATTTGCAAAAACGGTGTTAATCCTTTCGCTGGGCAAGCCCGATTCTTCGTTATACGTTAGGAAGTTGATGTTGGGAATGTAAAAGATACCGTCGGACAAGCTGGTGAACCAGTACCCATCCTCGTAATCCTTTTCTACAGATGATATTTGGTGCTTATCAAGAATAAAGAGGTTATAGGGATGATCGAAATGGCCGTTAAACAGCCTATGTACACCACCGCCAAGGGGGGCTACCCATAAATTCTTGTTGGGTTCTTGGCTTATCCAAATAACCTCCTGTTCAAAATCCTTTTCGGCAGCCAGCATGCTGTTTTCTATTTTCAGCAACCTCCTGCCAATATTGAATAGCACCTTGTTAGTATCTTCTTCAATGGCAATAAAATGGAATGGAGATACGATGTTGGTATAGGGTAAGTCAATGGTGTCACGGGTTAGCCTAAAAGAGAAGGCATCCACCTTTTTTAGGGTTTCTGGATTGGAATCTTGACTTCTGAAAAACGATCTGTTTGATACAAGCAATGGCCCATCCGGATGTTTCTCAACGATAATGTTTATATCCTGGTTTTCGTGGGGTTCGGTTACTACCCCCTCGGCAGATATTACAATTCGCCCAATTCCCCTAAACGAGATGTACACGTTGTCGAGCCTATCGACATAAAATGATTTTTTAAGTGTTCCACGCGACTGGGCAATGTAGTCGTTAAGCCGGTGGTTGTATGCAAATGGTTTGATTTCATCATCCTCAAAATAGGCCAATCGGCCTGTGCTCGATATGAACCATATTCTACCTTTGTAATCTATATATATCTCGTGGATGATGCTCTCTACAAGCCCTTCGTTTACGCCAAAGTTTTTAAATCTATACCCGTCGTATCGGCTAACTCCATTTGCCGTGGCAATCCAAAGATATCCTATCGAGTCTTGAACTATATGATACGTTTCGTTGGAGGGCAATCCATCATCTACGCTAAATTGCCTATGGATAGGCTTGGTACCCGTTGCTAAATTTTGTGCTTGTAGAAAGCAAAAAGCTATTAAAAATAGCAGAGTTGTTAACAGTGATTTTACCACAGGATTGTTCAATTGGTTGATGATTAGTTTAAGGTGCTATTCAGCTTGGAAGGCTGCCTTAGTGCAATTTACAAATTTTTGGTTTAGATAAAAAAAAAGGTGCCTTAGTGGCACCTTTTTTTAGGGGTAGTAGGAATTATTTTTCGTATTCCATTGCTGCAAGACGCTTGTAAGAGTTGTACCTCCAACGAGCATTCTCTTCGGCTGCTTTAAATAGCTCCATAGCCTCCTCGGGGAACGATTTCTGAAGCGCAGTGTAGCGAACCTCACTCTTAAGGAAATCCTGAAATTTACTCCAGTCGGGCTCCTTGGAGTCGAGTTGGAATGGATTTTTACCTTCTGCCTCAAGCCTTGGGTCGAACCGGTAGGTTTGCCAGTATCCAGCCTCAACAGCAAGCTTGGTCTGGTTTTGGGTTGAACCCATACCGTTTCTCAAACCATGGTTGATACATGGAGAGTAGGCAATGATGAGGCTTGGTCCAGGATACTCCTCGGCCTCGCGTAGGGCCTTAAAGTACTGGTTGTGGTTAGCGCCCATAGCAACCTGTGCTACGTACACGTATCCGTACGACATGGCCATCATACCTAGATCCTTCTTGCGAATTCTCTTTCCAGATGCGGCAAATTTTGCAACGGCAGCAATAGGTGTTGACTTGGACGATTGTCCACCGGTGTTGGAGTACACCTCGGTGTCAAGTACAAGCAGGTTGATGTCTTCACCAGAGGCAATAACGTGGTCTAAACCTCCATATCCAATGTCGTATGCCCATCCGTCGCCACCAAATACCCAAATCGATTTCTTGATGAAGTACTGCTTAAGGGCAAGTAGCTCCTTGGCCAAATCGTCGTTTTCTTTCTCAAGGGCAACAATCAGCTTTGATGATGCTTCTTTTGAGCCTTCAGCGTTCTCCCTGTTCTCTAGCCAAAGCTTCATTGCCTCTTTGGTTTCCTCTTTGTAGCCGTTGGCTAGCCCTTTGTTTATTCTGTCGGCAATGCGATCGCGAAGCTTGTTGATACCAGTGGCCATACCAAAGCCATACTCGGCGTTATCCTCGAATAGTGAGTTTGCCCAGGCAACGCCAAGGCCGTCCTTGTTGGCGCGGTATGGGGTTGAAGGTGCAGAACCACCATAGATTGAAGAACATCCAGTAGCATTAGCCACGATCATGCGGTCGCCATAAAGCTGGGTAATGGTTTTGATATATGGAGTTTCTCCACAACCGGCACAAGCACCGCTGAACTCGAATAACGGCTGAGCAAACTGGCTGTTCTTAACGCTCTTTCTCTTGTCAAGTACAGTTTCCTTGTAGCCCACCTTCTTGTCCATGTATTGAAAACGCTCGACTTCGGCAAGTTGAGACTCGAGTGTCTTCATCACAAGAGCCTTGGTTTTGGCAGGGCAAATATCGGCACAGTTACCACAACCGGTGCAGTCGAGTACACTTACTTGTATGCGGAAGTTGTACTCCTTGGTTGCTCCGTTACCTTTCATGGTGGTGGTTCCCTCTGGTGCATTAGCGAGCTCCTCGTCGGTCAGTAGGAAAGGACGAATGGCTGCGTGGGGACAAACGTAGGCACACTGGTTGCACTGAGTACAGCTATCAGGTATCCACTCGGGTACATGTACGGCAATACCGCGCTTTTCGTACTCGGTTGTACCTGCCGGGAATGTTCCATCCTCGCGGCCAATGAATGCGCTTACCGGCAGATCATCACCATTGAGGTTGTTAATAGGGATAGCTACGTTGTTTACAAAGTCTGGTGCGTTGGGGTTAGCGTGTGGCTTTTCAGCCTCAAGTTTAGCCCATTCCGCAGGTACTTCAACCTTTGTAACATCTCCACCGCGATCAATAGCAGCGTAGTTCATATTTACAATATCCTCACCTTTGCGACCAAAACTCTTGTCAACGGCATCCTTCATGGCTTTTACAGACAGGTCGTAAGGTATTACCTCCGAGATTTTGAAGAATGCACTCTGCATGATGGTGTTGGTGCGGTTGCCCAAACCAATCTCTTCAGCAATTTTGGTAGCGTTTATAATGTAGAAGTTCACCTCCTTCTCTGCTAATACTTTTTTAACTGAGTTAGGAAGTTTAGCTTTTGTTTCTTCAGTATCCCAAATGCTATTTAGCAGGAAGGTTCCACCCTTACGAATACCCCTTAGCATATCGTATTTGCCTAGGTACGCTGGTACGTGGCAAGCAACAAAGTCTGGAGTATTAACCAGATAAGGTGAACGGATGGGCTTATCACCAAAACGCAAGTGCGAGGTGGTTACACCACCCGATTTTTTTGAATCGTACGAGAAGTATGCCTGGCAGTACTTATCGGTATTCTCTCCAATAATCTTAATGGAGTTCTTGTTCGCACCAACGGTGCCATCAGATCCTAACCCATAGAATTTAGCTTGGAATGTTCCCTTGTCGGCTAGGTTCACCTCTTCTTTAAGAGGTAGCGACTTAAAGGTTACATCATCAACAATACCTATTGTGAATTGGTTCTTAGGCTCGTTCATCTTTAGGTTCTCGAAAACCGATATGATTTGAGATGGAGTAGTATCCTTTGAGCTCAAACCGTAGCGTCCGCCAACAATAATGGGGGCGTTCTCTTTTCCGTAGAATAGGTCTTTTACATCGAGGTATAAGGGATCACCATTGGCGCCGGGTTCCTTGGTGCGGTCAAGCACGGCAATGCGCTTAGTGCTCTTGGGGAATGCCCTAAAGAAGTGCTTAGCCGAGAATGGGCGGTACAGGTGAACCGCTATTAGGCCAACCTTTTCGCCATTTGCGGTAAGGTGATCAATAACTTCCTTAATGGTGTCGGTTACAGAACCCATAGCAACGATGAGGTTCTCAGCGTTGGGGTCACCGTAGTAGTCAAATAGGTCGTACTTACGTCCTGTAATCTCCGAAAGTTTCTTCATGTAGTCTTCCACAATCTCAGGAAGCGCATCGTAGTACTTGTTGGCTGCTTCGCGCGACTGGAAGTAGATGTCGGGGTTTTGAGCAGTACCACGGGTTACTGGGTGCTCTGGGTTTAGTGCCCTATCGCGGAATGCCTGAAGGGCATCGAGGTCAACCAACCCGGCAAGTTCCTCGGTTTCAAGAACCTCAATTTTCTGAATCTCATGGGAGGTGCGAAACCCGTCGAAGAAGTGAAGGAAAGGAACCCTTGACTTAATGGATGCTAGGTGCGCTACAGCAGCAAGATCCATTACCTCCTGAACGCTACCGGTGGCAAGCATTGCAAAACCAGTTTGGCGAGTGCTCATCACATCGCTGTGGTCTCCAAAGATAGAGAGCGCTTGTGCAGCAAGGCTACGAGCCGATACGTGGAATACACCAGGAAGAAGCTCGCCAGCAATTTTATACATGTTGGGGATCATAAGTAGTAGCCCCTGGGACGCGGTATACGTAGTGGTAAGTGCACCTGACTGTAACGATCCGTGAACAGCACCTGCCGCACCAGCTTCCGATTGCATCTCGGTTACTTTTACCGTTTCTCCAAAAATATTCTTTCTGCCAAAAGCAGCCCACTCATCAATGTACTCAGCCATTGTTGACGAAGGAGTGATTGGGTAAATTGCCGCAACCTCGCTAAACATATATGCTATGTGCGATGCTGCATAGTTACCATCACAGGTGATAAACTTCTTGTTTTTTCCCATTGTTTAAGTGTATTTCGTTGATAAATAGATGCTTAAAAGTTTTACGTCAGCCTAGCAAAGGTAAGTATAATTCACAAAATACGAAATGTTGTTAAGCATTTAACAGCTAGGGTTTTTGCTGTAACGTTTGCGATAAAATTTTGTGCATAATAGTTATATAATCCTAAGAATGATGAGATTGGAGAGGAGATGATTAGGAATGGTGTGGCTTTCAAATCGAAAATTTGCAATCGCTCCAGCTTGCGGGTTGCAAGATTGGATTGTGCTTATGGCTTATATTTACTAACTTCGCAGGAGTATAGTACCTGAAATTTATAATAATTATGGATAAGACTTTTAAAATAGGATTGCTGCGGGAAACCAAAACACCTCCCGACAAAAGGGTGGCCATCCCACCGGCACAAGCTAAAGAGCTAAAGGAAATGTACCCTCAGGTTGATATTGTTGCTCAACCTAGCGAGTTGCGTTGCTATGCCGATTCGGAGTATGTAGAGGCAGGTATACCTCTCCAGGAGGATGTGAGCGATTGCGACCTGCTGATAGGAGTAAAGGAGGTGAAAATTGAGGCCTTACTACCCGGTAAGTCCTATCTGTTCTTTGCACACGTTGCCAAAAAACAACCTCATAACCGAAAGCTAATACAAGCCATTGCCGATAAGGGTATAACTCTTTTAGATCATGAGTATCTGACTAACCCTAAAGGGGAACGACTTGTGGCCTTTGGCCATTGGGCAGGGGTTGTGGGTGCTTACAATGGTTTAATTGCTTATGGCAAGCGAACGGGCCAGTTTGAGTTACCCCGCGCCAAGGATTGTCACGATTACCAGGAGCTAGTGGGTATTTTAAAGAAAACTAAGCTTCACCAGGCTAGGATTTTAATTACGGGTGGCGGACGTGTGGCAGCAGGTGCGCTGGAAATATTCAGAACCCTCGGAGTACAAGAGGTTGAACCAGAGGAGTATCTCACCAAGCAGTTCGATAAGCCCGTGGTGTGTCGCCTCGATCCTTGGCATTATGCCCAACGAAAGGATGGGAAACCCTTTGATTGGCAATTCTGGTTGTCTAATCCAACCGATCACATCTCAACGTTTGTTCCCTATACTAAGGTTACCGATCTGTTTGTGGCATGCCACTTCTGGGATTTCAGATCACCTATTTTCTTCAGAAAGGAGGATATGAAAGCGCCCGATTTTAGCATAAAAGTTATCGCTGATGTTAGCTGCGATATTCCTGGGCCCATACCCACTACGCTCAGGGCCACTACCATAGCCGATCCTTTTTACGACTATAGCATTGAGCAGGATGAGGAGGTGCCAGCTTTCTCTGGAGAGAACAATGTTACAACGGTGACCATAGATAATTTACCAGGTGAACTTCCGCGCGATGCCAGCGAGTATTTCGGTAAGATTATGGTAAATACAGTTATCCCTCATTTTTTAGGCAACGATGAGGAGGGGGTTGTAAAACGTGCTACTATTCTTAGGGATGGTAAGCTAACCGATTTATATCAATATTTGCAGGATTATTTAGAGGGGAAAGGGTAGGAAATTAGTATATTTCTTAGCAGAAAGGTTAGATGTTTTTTTAAGCATCTAACCTTTTGTTGCTTTTAGTTAACAGAATGGAGGAACACGAGACATTTATAGCATTTAATCGAGCGTAATAACTAAATATGTCAACCCTGTGGCGTTATGTTTTATGTGGTTGAAATGTAGCGATTAATGGAGATTTGTAGCGACTCATTAATGTTAGGTCAACCTTTGATATTTGTAAATAGGTACTAAATCGACCTTTTATAATGCTTTTCTTCGTGAAAAATAAAACCAAAAAGCATTATGAAAGAAGTTGTAATTGTTTCTGCAACACGTACCCCGATAGGAAGTTTTGGTGGCAGCCTTTCCAGTTTTTCTGCTATCGACCTTGGTGTAATAGCTGCTAAGGAGGCCATAACAAGAGCAGGAATTGCTCCCACGGAGATTAGCGAAACCATAATTGGAAATATTCTTTCTGCTGGATTAGGCCAGAATATATCGAGGCAAATTTCTGTGAATGCAGGAGTTCCTGAAACAAGCCCAGCAATGGCTATTAACCATCTGTGCGGGTCGGGTTTGCGCTCTGTTGCGCTTGCCGCTCAGTCAATTATGCTTGGCGATACCGATGCTGTGCTTGCTGGTGGAACGGAGAGCATGACCAATTCACCTTACCTTTTACCTAAAGCCCGGAGCGGTTACAGAATGGGGCATGGTGAGATTGTTGATTCGATGATTCTCGATGGCCTTACCGATGCTTTCAACAATTACCATATGGGTATTACTGCTGAAAATGTTGCCGAACAGTGGGAGATTACTCGCGATGAGCAGGATCTGTTTGCAGTTAAAAGCCAGAACAAGACTGAGGCTGCTCAAAAGGCAGGCAAGTTTAAAGACGAGATTGTACCCGTAGAAATTCCACAACGTAAGGCCAATCCCATAATCTTTGCCGATGACGAGTTTCCAAAGCATGGTTTAACAATCGATAAACTTGCCAAACTTCGTCCTGCATTTAAAAAGGATGGAACTGTAACCGCTGGCAATGCATCGGGTATTAACGATGGCGCTTCAATGCTGGTTGTGATGTCGGCCGAAAAGGCAAAAGCATTAGGATTAAAGCCTTTGGTTAAGATTGTATCATACGGAAATGCAGCCCTCGATCCAAGAATTATGGGTTACGGGCCAGTTCCCGCTACTCGCGCCGCTTTGCTAAAAGCAAAAATGAGGATAGAGGATATTGAGCTTGTTGAAGCCAACGAGGCGTTTGCCGCCCAATCATTAGCCGTGGTTCGTGATCTTAAACTAAATCCCGAGATAGTTAACGTGAATGGTGGAGCCATTGCCCTTGGTCATCCGATTGGTGCATCAGGCGCTCGTATATTAACAACTTTGATTTACGAGATGAAACGACGCAATGTAGCCACTGGGCTAGCAACCCTTTGCATAGGAGGCGGACAGGGAACGGCATTGATCGTTGAGAATATTTAGGATGAGGGAGTAAATGTGGAATGTAATGGTGAGAGAATGAGGACTGTAATATGTAATCGGTAATCGGTAGACTGTAATCGGTAGTCGGTAATCAATCAATAAAATCAATAATATGAAAAGACTTGAGAATAAGGTAGCTATTATTACAGGTGGAGCCGATGGCTTAGGAAAAGCAGGGGCTAACCTATTTGCAAAAGAGGGAGCCACAGTAATTATTTGGGATATGAACGAGGCTAAGGGGACGGAAACCGTTGCCGAAATGGTATCAAATGGAGGTAAAGCCAAATTTGCAAAGGTTAATACCGCAATTTTTGCTGAGGTTGAGAGCGCCACAAAGAAGGCCATTGAGGAGTTTGGCAAGATAGATATCCTAATAAATAATGCTGGTATTACACGCGATGCATCACTTAAAAAGATGACTCCCGAGCAGTGGCAACAGGTAATTGATGTAAATTTAACTGGCGTTTTCAACTGTGCTAAATGCGTAAGCGGTTATATGGTTGAGAAGGGTTATGGTAGAATTATTAATACATCATCGGTTGTGGCGCTTTACGGAAACTTTGGCCAAACAAACTACGTAGCCACTAAGGCTGGTGTTATTGGTATGACCAAAACCATGGCTCGTGAGTTGGGTCGCAAGGGGGTTACTGTTAACGCAGTTGCACCCGGTTTTATTGCTACCGAAATGGTGAAGAAAATGCCCGAGGATGTGCTTAAAGCCATGGAGGCAAAGGTGCCCGTTGGTCGTTTGGGTATGCCCGAGGAGATTGCATCGGCATACCTTTTCCTTGCCAGCGATGAGGCTGCTTATATCAATGGCACAACGCTTAGTGTTGACGGTGGAATAACCATTTAAAGAACATTGAAAATCGATTAACGATTTATGATCATAGATTTAGAAAGATTGGTAAATTTTTTTCACTGGTCTTTAATCAAAAAACGTTAATCTTCATAAATCATTTAATTATGGCAACAAACGCACAAGTTTTAGGTACTTGGATTCTGATAGCCCTTTACGCATCGGCAGTTTTGTATTTTGTGATAAGGGGTGCTATGGGTACCAAAAGTATGAAGGATTACGCAGTGGGAAGCATTAACTTTTCGCCAGCTTTTGTTGGTATGTCGTTAGCTGCTGCAATGACAAGTGCAGCTACTTTTATCATTAACCCAGGCCTAATTGCATTGTATGGGGTTAGCGGGGTTTTATCGTTTGGGTTATTCTTTCCGCTAGCCTCAATGATCTCGCTGGTTGTGCTCACCAAGAGTTTTCGAAAGTATGGCGAATCGGTTAGCGCAGTGTCGCTAGCCAGCTGGATTGGTAAACGATACAATAGCAATGGATACTCGCTATTCATAGCATTCCTGTCGGTTTTGCTTATCACCTTTATTGTTTTGATACTTGTTGCCCTTACTAAAGTTTTTTCCAGCGCGCTCAATACAAACGAGATATTTACACTGGCAACCATAATCATCTTTGTTTTTGGGTATATGATGTTTGGTGGAGCAAACTCGATGGTGTACACCAATGCCATTCAGGCTGGGGTGATGGTTATTGTGGCAATAATTCTGCTGGCTTCTGGTTATAAGCATTTTGGAAACGGAATAACGGGCTTTTTTGAGACCTTAAAATCTATCGATCCAGTATTGGTGAAATCGACAAATGAGGGAAGCCCGCTATTTCGAGATTTTTGGGAAATAATCCTTGCGCAAGTAATTATTGGCGCAGCAGTGGTTTGTCAGCCGCATATCATCACAAAATCTCTTTTGCTGAAAAAGGAGAGCGATGTGAATAGGTTTTTGGTAGTTGCGGTTATTGTTGAGGCACTTTTCTTCTCGGTAGTAATTGCTGGACTTTATGCTCGTGTTGAGTTTCCCGATCTTATGGTGAATGGTGCAAAGTTGAGTAACGATAGTATTATTCCAGCTTACGTTATCCATATCTTTTCCAAAGGATGGGTGTCGTTGCTAGTAGGTCTGTTTGTTATTCTTGGTCTGATTAGTGCTGGAATGTCAACCCTTGAGGGGCTTATTCAATCGCTTAGCACCAGTATTACTAACGACATTATTAACCCACTATTTGGTAAAAGAATAAACAGCGATAAAAGTTATATTCGTATAAACAGGTTAGCTATTGTTGCTTTGGCAGTCTTTGCGTTTATCCTATCGCGACAGCAGCTAATATCGCCAAATTTAAGCGTAGCAATTTTTGCGCAGAATGGTGTTTACGCCTATTTCTCAATTATTTTCATACCAATTGTTCTTGGCATTTTCGGGAAGAGCGTGAGCCTTAAAGCTCCACTATGGGCTTCAATTACAGCATTTGCTACTCATTTCGGGGTGTACTACGGTTTGCCCTATTTGGTTAACAACGAAATTGCAAGTTTGGGCTACTTTAATAAGTACTTCGTCGGAACGGTTCACAATCCGGCCATCGCTGCAGCATCTGCCATTGTGCTTTCGGCACTTGTTGGGCTAACCCTTTACCAAATCGATAGAATAAAAGCTAAATCAGCATAAATCTTTTTTATTATGAAGGACTATTCTCCCGAGTATAAAGCAAAGCTAATATCAATTGAGCAAGCCGTTAAGCTGTTAAAAAGCGAAACCGATGTAATAGTGGCTCAGTGTGCTTCCGAACCACAGGGCTGTATGAGTAAGTTTCATCTTGTAAAAGATAGGGTTAAGAATGTGCAGGTTTTCTCCGTACTTACGCTAAAACCATACGATTTTTATATGAAACCCGAGATGAAGGGACACTTTGAACTGTGCAGCTGGTTTCATGCACCGGGCTCACGTCAGGCCATAAAGGAGGGAGCTGGAACGGTTACTTTTGTTCCTAATATGTTACATCGTGCCGCAACCGATAGGCTCAAGGTACGCAAACCGCATATGTTTTTTGGTACTTGTACTCCGCCCGATGAGAAGGGATTCGTATCACTATCGCTGGGTGTTACCTACGAGAAAGATATTCTTGAGGCTGCCGAAATAACGGTGCTTGAGGTAAACGATAAGCTACCCCGCACATTTGGCGATACGCACGTACATATTGATGATGTTGACTACTTTGTGGAGTACTCGCAAACCCCACCAACCCTTTCATCGCCCGAACCCGATGAGGTGGCAATGAAGATTGGTAACAATATTGCCCAGCTGGTTGACGATGGGTCAACCATTCAGCTTGGTATTGGCGAAATACCCAATGCGGCAGCCCTATCGCTTCGAGATAAGAAGGATTTGGGTGTACACACCGAAATGCTAGTGGACTCAATGGTGGAACTATACGAGATGGGTGTAATCACCAATAAGCAGAAGGCTTTTCACAAGGATAAGTTCATCTGTACTTTTGCTATGGGCTCTGAAAAGATGTACCAATGGCTAAACAACAATCCAGCGGTAGAATTTTTGCGTGGCAAGTACGTGAACGACCCTTGCATTATGAAAAACAACTCCAAAATGGTTTCCATAAACACCTGCATAATGATCGATTTTACTGGGCAGGTGGCCAGCGAATCGATAGGTATTAACCAGTACTCGGGCACAGGCGGACAGACAGATACCGCTGTTGGTGCGGTTGAGGGTTTCGATGGTTTGGGGAAATCGATTATTGCTTGCAGAGCGACTGCACAGAAGGGAAAGATTTCGACAATCGTTCCTGTGCTTCCCGAGGGTACTGCGGTAACCCTGCATCGCAGCAATACCGACTGGGTTGTAACAGAGTTTGGTTCTGTTAGGCTTACAGGATTAACCGTAAAGGAACGAACCAAGGCGCTAATTTCCATTGCACATCCCGATTTTAAGGCTGAACTTACTGCGAAAGCAGAGAAGATGGGGTATGTCTAGTGTGCCGGTAATCGGTAGACGTTAATCATTAAACAATCAATCAACTTGCCTGCCTTTGGCAGGTCACACACTCACACAATCACTCACTCATTCAACGATGTTACCAGTAAAAATAGCAGGAACAGGAGTTTACGCGCCGGGCGAACCCATCGACAATCTCGAATTGAAAAGTTTGGCAGGCATTGAGTTCGATCACGATAAAACCGAGGCGAAGCTGGGTATTTACAAGCGACATATTGCCCATTTGCGTGGCATTGATGAAACTACTGCCGATTTTGCCACCAAAGCAGCTGAGCAGGCCATTGCCGATGCTAAAATTTCGGCAGATGATATCGGGTTATTTATAGTTGGTACTGATACCCCTGAATTTATTACTCCTGCCACATCCATAGTGGTTCAGGGGCGAATTCAAAAAGGCGAGACATGGGCTTCAACCTTCGACGTAAGCGCATCGTGCGCTAGCTTTGCCATTGCGCTCGATAATGCGGTACGCATTATGGCAACCGATAAAACCATAAAGTACGCTGTGGTCGTTGGGGTTTACAATATGCCTGCTTTTGTTCGTCCGGGCGATGCCTTTGGCTACTCCATTTTTGCCGATGGGGCAGGGGCATTCGTGTTGGAACGGAACAACGATGAGAGATCGGGGTACATTGTTGGTCAACTGCTTACCGATGGTACCCAGTGGGATTACATTGGGGTTTACGCTGGTGGGAGTCGAAATCCTATAACCCCCGAACTTATTAGCCAAGAAAAGCAAGGGCTATTAAACTTACAACCCTTGCCTGGCGATCGGAATGTAAGGCTATGGCCTATGGTGGTTAAACATCTTTTAAGTAAGGCAGGCGAAAGTGTTGATGGTGTTGACCATTTCATTTTTACCCAAATAAATAAATCGGTAATTATTAAGGTGATGAATGAGTTAAACCAGCCTGAAACCAAAACTAGCTATGTAATGGACCGTTACGGTTATACGGGATCTGGCTGTTTGCCTATGGCATTTCATCACGCGGTAAAAGAGGGTAAGGTAAAACGAGGCGATAAAGTTGTGCTAATGGCATCTGGAGCAGGCCTTGCTGTGGGCAGCAACCTGTTTATCTACTAACATCAAAATCAGCAATAATGACCCCACAAATAGGAATAGTAGGAACCGGGATCTACATCCCCAAAGAGCGAATGACAGCAAAGCAAATATCCGAAGCCACAGGTGGCGTTTGGAGTGTGCAGGCGGTTATCGAAAAGCTTGGGATTAAATCCATAGTTGTTCCCGGTGAGGGAGACGGAACTCAGGAGATGGGAGCCAAGGCCGGGCTCGATGCCCTAAAAAATACGAGAGTCGATCCAAAATCTATCAATCTAATCCTTTGCATTGGCGAGGAGTGGAAGGAGTATCCGCTAACCACATCTGGTATTTACATTCAGGAGCGAATTGGTGCTACCAATGCTTGGGCTATTGATGTTCAGCAACGCTGCGGCACCACTGTTGCCGCTATGAAAATGGCCAAGGATATGATGATTGCCGACCCCGAGATTGAAACCGTGATGATAGTTGGTGGTTATCGCAACGGCGATTTTATTGACTTCGCTGACTCCAGCGTATCGTTCATGTACAATCTCTCAGCAGGAGCAGGTGCTCTTATCCTTAAGCGGGATATTGGCAAAAATCTGGTTTTGGGTACCCATATAATGACTGATGGGTCACTAGCTCGCGATGCTGGCGTTGAGTATGGAGGAACCTGTAATCCAATTACCAAGGAAAATGTTGATGTCGCCTACAAGTCGCTTCGGGTTTTCAACGAGAAGCATATGAAGGATAGGCTTAACGAGGTGTCGATGGGTAACTGGATGCACTGCATTAAGCGGGCTTTCGAAAAATCAGAGGTCGATATGAACCAAATGGGTTATCTGGCTGGGCTTCACTTTAAGCGCTCAATGTACGAGTATATTGTTCAGGAGTTGGGCCTAACCATGGAGCAAACCATTTACCTTGAGGAGTATGGACATATGGGCCAAATCGATCAGATACTATCGCTCCACTTGGCCCAGCAGCAGGGGAAATTGAAGCAAGGCACCATAATGTCTATGATTGCTGCTGGTATAGGCTATGCATGGGGTGCAAACGTGATAAGATGGGGATGATTCCTATTTCAGTTAGTCGGAACTGCTTTTTTGTTTATTAATGTGCATATAATCAGTCTTATAAGTCAGTACTACGCTTTTTTTTATTTTTAAGTCAACCCTTTTAATTTACATTGGTACTTGAGCTAGGAATTAATGTTTTGTTACTTGCAGTAAATTGTTTTGAAATCAAATCAAACTAAACACTTAAAAACTAAAGTTATGAAGAAGACAATTATTTTTGGACTGCTACTTGCAGTTGTATTCGCAGGATGCCAGAAGAGCGAGGAGGAAGATGATAATAATGATCCTCAAAAAATTGGAATCGTAGGAGAATGGTACTCATCGGGAGATAATGTTGCTCCGCTGCTTGTTACCTATTTTAAGGTAGATTCCATTTATTCTAAGTTCGATAGCAACAACACGTATCTAGTTGAATCGTTTGCAGAAGGAACAAAAACTACCTATAAAGGAACATACTCTCAGGAGAATTCCGGTTTTGGAACCATTTGGAATATTATCCTTAACCAAACTACACCAACAGCGGTAACAAGCGAGGGAATTTTTGAGATATCGGTTGATGTTGACCCATATACAATGCAGTACGAAGTGACTCAAACCCAACCCGATATTGGAGCAACAGCGCCAACGGCTGAGTCAGGTTTTGGCAGCACAAGCGGTGGTGTTTTGGGTATGATGAACGTTCAGAAATTTGTAAAACTAGCAGACATCTAATACCTTGTATTGTTTAGTTGGAATGACAAATTTTCTGATTTCTGGTTTTTTTATTGTTTGTAACTAACTCTCTAAACCCTTTTACGGTGAAAAATATTTTAACAGGAATTCTGTCGTTACTGATTTTTGTAAGTCCAGCGTTTTCTCAAATGCCTACTAATCAGTATTTCTCAAAAGAGATTCCAGATAAAGCCAATAAAGAATTGGAGTTTTTGGCTTTTTACATAAATCAAGGGGTGGCCTCTAATTATTTCCCAAAAAATGATTTTTTGAAAGGTCAGGTTGTTGGACGATTGTTTGGTGGAAATACTGCATCTACAAGTAGCAGTCATACCAGTAAATATGCTGAGCAACGCATTACACCTTTCTTTATATATAAGCCCAATCTCTTTGATGGCAAGGCAATACTTAGGGCCTCTTTCGAAATTGATTGGACTTGGGGTGATGCAGCATACGGTGTTGGGGGCAACTTTGGTTCAGCCATTTCGGGCGATCAGGTGAATTTGCAAACTCAGAATCTCGAACTTGAACTATTACCCGCCAAGGGATGGCAGATAAACATTGGGCTGCAACGTATGTTCGATACACCGTATAACCCTTATCGAACTCTTTTTGACAAAATGACCACAACTGGATACAGGCTTTCATACTGGGGAACCGATGGAGTTGGTATATCAGTTCGCAAGGAGTGGGATTACTCAATGCTCAAGGCAGGGTATTATAAACTCTATGAGAATTATGTGCATCTAATAGATGATGTTACGCTTATGGAGTTAACGGGCGAAAAAGACATCGCCAAATCTTGGAAACTAGGACTTTCTGCATACTATCTTAAGGATAGGGCCTCTGGAGCCGGAGGCGTTTCCATTCTAGGACAAGGACTCAACAGCTTGTTAACAACCCATAATGGCGTGTATCGTTTTAACTATGGAAGTAATGATTATAGAGCTGATATTGTGTGGTTGGGTACATACTTTGGCAGAAATACTGAACATTGGCATGATCCCTGGATGATTAATGGCTTTGTAAATGTCAATCTGGGCAAAACCGATACGCTTACAAATGCAGCTTTAGCCGATAGCGAGTGGCAAAAGGCAACTGATATTTTTGGTGTTGGGGCCAACCTCAGGGTATCGTATAGGTATGGTCAAACGCTTAACGACGTTATTACAACAGATTTTCTTTACACCACTGGTGATGATAATGGAATAGATGATGGCAAGTATTCGGGGGTAATGACAGGAAATTACTGGGGAGCCCCAGCAAATATTTTTATAAGTTCTGGTGCATACATACTTATGCCTCATGGCAACGTGGTTAACCGCTACACACCTGCCATCATGGATATATCCAATATGGGATATGGTTTAACAGCTGTAACGCTTAACCTCTCAAAGGGAATTATTCCTCACAAGCTAAATGCAAAAGTTGGAGGTGCAATGGCTATTAGCAATGTGCAACCTGTTGGTGGTGGTTTTTATATGGGTACCGAGGTAAATGGAAATTTGGCGTATAATATTGGCCCCTTCATGAGTCTAGAACTTCATGGCGCTTACCTTATGTTAGGCGATTTTTACGATAGCAAACAAAGTTCATACGGAAGTTCTGTCAATGGCGATTCCGATACCCGTCCGGCGAATCCATGGACTGCCTTTTTGGTGTTTAAGTGGCTTATGTTTTAAGGTTTAATATCAATAAAATTAAGAGAAGATGAAAAAAATAGTTTTTTTAAGTTTGATAGTTGGCCTAATCATCATGAGTAGCTGCAGCACCCCATACAAAATGCTTCCAAACCTTAAAACTCTTGACGAGATGGAGTATCGGTATCCTGTTAAAAAAATTCATCTACCTGAGAGTGGATTCGATATTGCATTTACCGATGAGGGCGGTGGATCACAGACCATAATATTTATACATGGTTTAGGAAGTTACTCGCAGGCATTTGTTAAGAATATTGATGGTTTAAAAAGCAATTTCCGTTGCATTGCAATTGATTTGCCCGGTTACGGAAAATCAAGCAAAGAACCTCACAGTGGACTCATGTCATTTTACGCCAGCATTGTTAATGAGCTTATTACCGAGTTAGATATCTCAGAAGTAATCCTAGCAGGCCATTCAATGGGTGGTCAAATAGCCATAACAACTGCACTGCTATACCCCAATGTTGTTGAGGGGTTAGCTTTGGTTGCACCTGCTGGATTCGAACGCTTCCACAAAGGCCAAAAGCAATGGTTTAGAGATGTTACGACTGTTGATGGGGTTAAACTTACGACCCCCGAAGCCATTCATAATAATTTAGCTACCAATTTCTATAACCTTCCGCAGGATGCTGAGTTTATGATAACCGACAGGATCAGCATGCGCTCCGCCAACGATTTTGAGGCATACTGCTATGCAGTAGCGCAATCAGTTAATGGTATGGTAAACGAACCGGTAATAGATTACCTTGAGGATGTTAAAGTGCCTACCTTAATTCTTTTTGGCGAGAATGATAACCTTATCCCAAATCGGTTTTTAAATCCGGGCCCTACTGAACGGATTGCCAATAATGGTGCTTCAAAAATTCCTAACAGCAAGCTGGTGATGGTTCCTAAGTGCGGGCACTTCTTGATGTTCGAAAAATCAGATATTTTCAATGCTCAGGTAATAGAATTTTTTGACAAATAGTTATGGAAACTCTTGACATTGGTAAGCATTGTAGGGTTACATTCCTTTCTGAAGTAGGGTGTGTTAAAATTGAATGGATTGATATGCCAACCTCCAACGAGTTTAGGAATGGTTGCAATGTTGCTTTGGAGCTGATGAGTGAAAAGGGCGTTCACAAGTTTTTAGTCGATAACTCAAAAGCAAAATTGTTCTCAATAAGGGATCAGCAATGGCTTAATGAGGAGTGGTTGCCCCGTGCCGAGAAGGCCGGTTATAGGTATTCTGCAACCATTTTGGGTCAATCTGATGCTTTTGTGAAGTTTGCAGTACAAAACATAGCTGGTAAGCGCGATTCTTCAAAGTTTTCGAGCAAGTTTTTTGTAACGCAGGCCGAGGCGGTAGAGTGGTTAAAAACAGTGTAATGTTGAGGGAATACCTTAATCAACCATAAGCCAGCTTTTTTGCTGGCTTTTGTGCTAAATATTGTACCTTTAGTGGGTGTTATTTTAAAAAAACTCGATGTCAATGCGTAGCAAACTCTCTACCTTTTCCGATTTTGCCAATGGGCTATTTCCCCATGAAACAGATTACTTGTTGAGTGTGCAACAGTTCTCCAAGCCCGAAAATTTAAAAATATTAAATCTGGTAAGCTACAACAGTAAAAATCCACTTAACCGATTACCCTACGATACTACAATCGATAAAAGAGCATATTCTTACGTTAAAAATTGGATTGCCGATACCCTAGCCAAAGCCGATGTAGATCTGTTTTACGAGTGGCTTTTGACCATTGAGCAAAGAGTAATGACCGATTCCATTACACCCGAGCAGGAAAAGGCCTTAATCGATAAAGCCCTTAGAATGGATTCCACGCGATATAATTTTATACGCTTTTATCAGGTAATGCAGCATTACCGAGATTACCTTATGGTTCGAAGTCGCATACGTTACTATTCAAAGGTTACAGACTACTTGGAGAGTAATTATAAATCGTATGTAAAGTCAGTAGACCTTAACAACCAGATGAACATAGCCGCAGAGCGAATAGTTAAACAGCTTGCCACAAATAGCGATGAATTCATTAGGTGGGAAAAACTACTGACCAAGATATATTATGGCAAAGATTTGGATGGCTATAGTCGTTATCGTGCTGCCGTAAGACTAACCATTCTTTACTATACCAACCGAGAGTTCGAAAAGCTCCTAAATCTTTACGATGATTTGGATAGCCAGTTTCGTTCCAATATATTTTACTCTAAGCGCATATTGGCAAATTATTATCACAACAGAGCCATGATGTTGTCAAAGCTCAAGGAGCTTGATTTAGCTGAGAAGTACGGGTTTCTATCTATCCGTCAAAAGAATAGCGACTACTTATTTTACCTGATTAGCCTTTGCGATATTTTACTAAATAAGGGGAAACACGACAAGGCTTTACGCTTGATGACCAACGCCATCCCTGAGCTAAAAAAATCCAATAGTTTTCATAGTAAGATAGGTTTTGCTGCGTTTTATATTAAAGCTCTCTTGGCTAATGGTCAGATTGAAAAGGCTGTAAGCTATGGGACAAGTTTTTTCGATGGGTATAAAAAGGAGATTCTCGAGTATCGTTGGCATCTGTTTTTTAGTGCTTATTTGTTGGCCTTGTTACGAGCCGAAAAGTATTCGAGAGTGTTGTCTATTTCCCGGCGATACAAATTGGTGACTCGCGAAAAGAGGCAAAGGGATACCGCATTGTATCTTCCTGTTATTTTGTGGTACACTATTCTGTCTGAGTATATGGAGGGGGTAATACTGAAAAATGAATTTATTAATAGTATCACTAAAAGTGGGAGCGAGATAATGAACAGTAAGTATAGGAAACAGAAGATTAAGGGGCTGTTGAATGATCTAAGTTTTTGCTTACCCGATGATATAAAAATCATTAGCAATATGTTGGGTCTTTAATTCTTGTTCGTAAAACATTCTTTTAAAGCACAACTAATATCTTCTCTTTGTATATTTACACCATTATCATTAAAAAAGGAAGATTTATGAGGCTCAACCAGATTATTGCCCTGTTATTATTGTTGCTCGTTTGGGCATGCAAAAAGACCGAAGTGGAGGACGAGTTTGAACTGGATAGGAGTGTGATAGGCGAGTGGTACTCTTCCCGAGGAAACCTTTCAGAGATCATGAAGGAGGTTGATGGGGTAGATTCTGTATTTTTAGTGTTTCGCCCCGACTCAACATATCGTATTGAGACTTACGGTGAACTCTCAACCACTAACCGGCTGGTGATAAAAGTTTATCAGGGTAAATACCGTTACTTTTCTTCCGATTTTGGAGGTATCCATACAATCTCACTCAACCAGTCCAAACCTAGCGTGCTGGCGTTGGAGGGAATCTTCGAGGTGACAACCACCTCACCACCACACACCATGTATTTTGAGGTGCTACAGATTGAACCATTCGTAAACCTTCATCCTCCCACACCCGAGGGGGGCTTTGGTAGCTCCGATCGAGGTTCCTTCCAGAGTAGAAATATTCAAAGGTATGTGAAGATTAAGAACCTTGAGTAATATCGTTAGCTAAAACGCCTTTTCCCCTTCATAAAAACTTTTTCTCGCTGCCTAAAAATGGAGCCGTTTTTTGTAAGCCAGTAAATAATTGGGCCAACTACAGGGGGTATAAACGCCAGCAATACCCTTAACCCTCCATTCCTGGTTCTGCTCCTTAAGTACCTCAGCGCATCGTATAGGGTGAAGATATGTAGCGCAATTACTAGTGTTATGTTAATTATAAACTGACGGATAAAGACGCTTTAGCTTAATCCTAGCATCTTTAGTTGTGAATCTCCAATTAATCTTACAATCCTTACTGTTTCTCTCGTTTTGCCATGCTTCAACCTCATCAACAACCTCTTCCATTGTAGCGATATGCCTGTTTAGGCATTGCCCGTTAAGCACATGGAGTTCAATTTCAGCCATGTTTAGCCAGCTTCCGTGCTTGGGGGTAAAAATGAAGTCAAACCTATCCCACAGCATCTTTGCCTCCTGAGGTTCAAATGTCTCATAAAAAGCGGACGCAGAGTGCGTATTGAAGTTATCCATAACAAGGGTAATCTTTTCCGCTTCAGAGTAAACGCCAGCGATTAGCTTTACGAAGTGAGCCCATTCCCTTTTCGTTTTTAACGGGGTTATCTGGGTGAAACGCTTCCCTGTTAGTGGCTCATTGGCCATAAACACGTTGACCACGCCATGCCGGATGTATTCATAGTCAACCCGCTTCTCGCCCCCCGGCTTCATCGGCAGGGCCGCACGGGCTTCCTCCACCAGCTGCTTTGGCGATTCGTCCATACACACAACTGGGAACCTTTGGTCATAAGGTCGTTTATACACGTCCAGAACCCGCTCCATGTTTGCTACAAATTCGCTACTCTTCCCTGGGGGGATTACCCATCCCTTTACTTTCCAAGGCTTAAGCTCGTTTTTTTTAAAACCTCCCGTACCGTAACGTGGGAGATGCTATCAACGTGGTGTAATTCTACCATCTTGTCCGCCAGTAGCCGTAGCGACCATCGTGAGCGCCCTTTTGGCGGTTCGCTGCAGCACAGCGCCACCAGCTTCGCCTCTACATCGCCATCCACCTTCTTGTCGTAAACACGGGTGGTTGGCCGCCTCTCCAGGGTGGCTTCCAGCCCCTCCTCTGTGAATCTCTTCTTTACCCTGTCGATAGTCCGCATCCCAATTTTCAGCACTTTGCATACCTGCTCATTCGTCACTTTATCGGAGTGCTCCCCTTCATCGCAATTCAAAAGGATGTAGGCCGTCCGATAGACCTGGGTTGTGTGAGAGCCTTTGCGAATTATCCCCAGCAGCTCATCAACCTCAGATTTTGTAAGTTTGATCCTGTAATGTACCATATCTGCAGATTATTTTCTGCAAATATAATCAATAACTTAAAATATACGTCATAATACACCTAACATAACACTAGTATGTAGTACAAGTTTTCCATAATACTTCTCTAGGCTTATATTCTTTCGTGTTGTTTTTTATAGCATTTGCTGATGATAAAAGTAGATAAAGTTTTGTGTCTTCGCAAGTCTCAGCTCTACTATCCATATCATTTACTGTGAGTAATAAATCATATCCCATATGCAGAATCTCAATGGCACTGTTGGTTGTTGCTGTTTATTAAGGTTTACTCCGAGAGCGAAAATTTTTCACCCCTTTGAACCGTGATTACATTAACATTTTAAAACTTCTATTGTTATCATATTCTGATAATCATTAATAGTTTGCCATTACTGCATAAGCATTATAAAAACATGAGCTATAGCGGCACGGTAATACCGTCAAAAGTTGATACTTCGTCGAAGCAATATGCCAAAAACCTAAACGAAACTTCACAAATTATCGAAGATTTCAGGGCGCGGCTTAAGGCTACGTTAAATCGATCTGCCGATCCCTATGTGCTTAGGCACAAGGAGAAGGGTAAGTTGACCGTTGGTGAGCGTATAAACGCCCTTATCGATGAGGGAACCCCTTTCTTTGAGCTATCGACCTTGGCTGCCAATGGGATGTATGAGGATAAGTTCCATTCTGCCGGAATAGTTACAGGCATAGGCATTATCCAAGGGATTGAATCCATTATTATTGCCAACGATTCCACGGTTAAGGGCGGAACCTACGTTAAGGAAACCATAAAGAAGCATTTAAGGGCGCAGGAAATTGCTTTCGATAATCATTTACCCTGTGTTTACGTGGTTGAGTCGGGTGGAATATTCCTACCCGAGCAGGCCAACGTTTTTGCCGATCACGATCATTTTGGAAAAATCTTTTACAACCAGGCAAGGCTTTCGGCAGAGGGAGTTCCTCAGGTGGCAATGGTAATGGGCTCCTGTACTGCTGGTGGTGCATACATTCCAGCCATGAGCGACGAGACTATAATTGTCGATAAGCAGGGAACCATTTTTCTGGCTGGCCCGCCACTGGTTAAGGCAGCAATAGGCGAGGAGGTGACTGCCGAGGAGCTGGGTGGCGCATATGCTCATACGCATATATCTGGAGTGGCCGATCACTATGCTCGTTCCGAGGAGGAGGCCATACAGATTTGTCGCAATATCTTCGAGCATCTTCCCAAACCTCAAAAATCGTTTGTTGGTAGCGGACAGTATGAAGATCCGCTTTATCCTGCCGAGGAGCTCTACGGTATTATCCACGATCAAAGTTCGCGATGGATTGATCCTTACGAGATTATTGCACGGCTAGTTGATGGTAGCAAGTTTCAGGAGTTTAAGCCAACCTATGGCACAACGCTGGTAACTGGATTTGCTAAGATTATGGGGCAAACGGTGGGTATTCTTGCCAACAATGGCATACTATTCTCCGAGTCGTCGCTTAAGGGAACGCACTTTATCCAGATGTGTAGTATCCGAAAAATCCCTCTTATCTTTTTACACAACATCACTGGATTTATGGTTGGCAAGGATGCTGAGCACAGAGGAATTGCCAAGGATGGGGCCAAAATGGTGCACGCTGTGGCCAATGCCAATGTGCCTAAAATAACCATAATTTTTGGGCGCTCACACGGTGCTGGAAACTACGCCATGGCGGGCAGAGCCTATAAACCCAACCTGCTGCTTACTTGGCCCAACTCCAAAATCTCCGTAATGGGTGGAACTCAGGCTGCCGAGGTGTTAGGTACTGTAAAGCAAAAGGATTCGGTTGATATTGAGAGTTTTAAAAAGGAAATTTACCAACGTTACGAGGATGAGGCCTCGGCCTATTTCGCCACTGCTCGCCTGTGGGACGATGGGATTATCGACCCCGTTGACACCCGCAACTGGATTGCCATGGGGCTTTCCATTGCTGCTAACAGGCCAATACCCGATTATAAGCCTGGTGTTTACCGAATGTAAATTGATATGAGAACTTATAGCAATATTCAAGTTGAGATTACCAAGGGTGTGGCTACTATTTGGCTTAACCGACCCGATGTGCATAATGCTATCAGCATAGAATTAATTGATGAGTTGACCCATTGTTTTACCGATTTGGAGAAGAATGGCAGTATTAGAGTTATTGTTTTACGCGGCAAGGGGAAATCCTTTAGCGCTGGTGCCGACTTAAAGCTTATGCTTCAGACAAGCCGAATGGGGTACGAAAACAATCTCGAGGATGGTCTGAAGTGGGCAAATTGCTTAGCTGCAATTTACGCAAGCTCAAAACCTGTTGTTGGTATAGCAACGGGTAACGTTTTTGGTGGAGGCAACGGCCTGCTTGCTGCTTGCGATATGGTTATTGCCGAGGAAAACGCAGTATTCTCCTTCTCTGAGGTTAAGCTGGGTATTGCCCCATCAACCATTCTTCCTTACATCCTAAAGCGAATAAACCAATCAACTGCAAAGTATTTGATGTTTACAGGCATACGTTTTACTGCGCAAGAGGCTTATGATTTTAATTTTATCGATTTTACGGTTTATCAACAACAGTTAGAGTCGTTGCTGGAGTCGATACTTACCGATATTAACAGCGCTTCGCCTCAGGGGATTAGGGAAATAAAAAATCTTATAAGTAAGCTAGGTGCAATTACAAATGCTGAGGATATTGCAAATATCACAGCTTCATCAATAGCAACACTTAAAACCTCCGATGAGGCAAAGGAGGGAATTACAGCTTTTTTAGAAAAACGAAAACCAAACTGGGGTTAGAATTGTTAATGTTGATGTGATGAAAAGTTGAACAAGAGAATAGTGAACAAATTTTAATGAAATATGAACCATCCACTAATAAATGATTTTCACAACAAGCTCCGTGAGCAGGTTCGTGATTTTGCAGAGAAAGAGATAAAACCCCTGGCTCAAGGGCTCGATGAGCGTGGCGATTTTTCAGCCGAGCTAACCCGCAAGATGGGTAGGTTAGGCTTGTTTGGGATGAATCTTCCCGAGGAGTATGGCGGACGAAATCTCGATACCCTATCGTACATAATTGCTGTTGAGGAGTTGGCTCGGGTCGATAGCTCGCAGGCTGCAACTATGGCGGCGCATAACTCGTTGGGCATTGCGCCCATCTACAAGTATGGCTCTGCCGAGCAAAAGAAGCGAATGCTACCTAAGCTAGTAACTGGCGATAACGTTTGGGCCTTTGGTTTAACCGAGCCCAATGCAGGTTCCGATGCCCGCGCCGTTGAAACATCGGCGGTGCTAGTGGATAACCAGTGGGTTATCAATGGGCAAAAGGTTTTCATTACAAACTCTGCCTCGGAATTATCAATGGGTATTACACTTCTTGTTAACACAGCAAAGGATATGGATAACAAGGAGTTCTCTACAATTTTAGTCGAAAGGGAACAGTCGGAGTACCAAGCCGAACGAATTACCAATAAGATGGTTTGGCGTGCAGCCGATACAGGACGACTTACATTTAGCAATACCTTGGCTCCAAAGGAGAACCTGTTGGGTGAAATGGGTAAGGGAATGCGGTATATGCTCGAAACCCTCGATTCTGGCCGACTTTCCATTGCGGCCGTTGGACTTGGCCTTGCACAGGGTGCTTACGAAATGGCCAAGGCCTACGCTGGCGTGCGCAAACAGTTTGGCAAAACCCTATCGCATATCCCTGCCATTTCCGATAAATTGGCCGATATGGATATTAAGCTCGAACTAGCGCGTAACTACCTGTACTACAGCTGTTGGCTAAAGGATAATAATTTGCCTTTTAAAAAGCAGGCAGCCATTTCAAAGCTGTACACCTCGGAAATTGCCAAGCAGATATCCGACGAGGCAGTACAAGTTTTTGGTGCTTACGGCCTTTTCAAGGATAACGATGTGGAGCGATTTTTCCGTGACCAGCGCATTTTAGGCATCGGCGAGGGAACATCCGAAATTCTAAAGCTGGTTATAGGCAGGAGTTTGTAGATACTATTGACCCTGCCTTTGTCTGCCCGCCTGACCACGGGATTAGGGCAGGTAGGCTGTAAGCGTTAATTATTGTGATTGATTGGCTGATTGGTTGATTGGTTGATTGACCTGTCATCGTCCGCAGGTCCCTGCCAAAGGATAGGTAAACCTGCCAGAGGCAGGTAAAATGGCAGCATCAATGTAAGTGATTGACTGATTGATTGATTGATTGACTGACCTGCCTGACTAGCGTCAGAGCAGGCAGGTTGACTGATTGATTGATTGACTGATTGACCTGCCTGACTAGCGTCAGAGCAGGCAGGTTGACTGATTGATTGACTGACTGATTGACCTGCCTGACTAGCGTCAGAGCAGGCAGGTTGACTGATTGACTGATTGACCTGCCTGACTAGCGTCAGAGCAGGTTGATTGATTGATTGACTGATTGACTGATTGACTGATTACGCTTTGCCAACTGCCACTTGCTTATTGCCAACTTTAAAATGATTGAGTGATTGATAGAAACTTAACTTGTAAGTAGTGATGCGTCATTGCGAACGAAACGTAGTGAAGAGAAGCAATCTTTTTTAAGAGAAATTTGAATGATTGAAACGATTTGCGATTTGTCAACTACAAACGATGGGTAAACCAAACTACATAAACGGTTTCTCAAAGCTAACCAACCAAGAGAAGGTTAATTCGGTAGCCTATTTTCTGGGAAAAACTGCGGATGATTTTTCTATTCTAAATCAGTTTAAACTTCCCAATTCCGATATTCAAACTAGGCTCGAGGAGATTAGCGAGAATGTGATGTCGAGCTATATGCTACCCTATAGCATAGCGCCTAATTTTCTGGTTAACGGAAAAGCCTTTATGGTACCAATGGTGATTGAGGAGAGTTCGGTAGTAGCCGCTGCATCGGCAGCCGCCAAGTTTTGGTTTAATCGCGGAGGCTTTACATCCAAAGTTGTTGGTACAACAAAGGTGGGTCAGGTGCATTTTAAGTGGCAAGGGAATGGTTCGGTTCTAATCCAGCATTTTCCAAAAATAAAAGAGGCATTGGTAAGCGATTCGGAGCATCTTTTGGCCAATATGAAAAAGCGCAATGGTGGCATTACGGGAGTTGAGCTATTAGATTTTACTCAAAAGCTACCCAACTACTATCAAGTAAGGGTGAACTTCGAAACGGCCGATGCCATGGGCGCCAACATTATCAATTCGGTGCTCGAGGAGATGGCTCAATCGTTAAAGCATTACTTTGCAGACAATTTCGAGGGTGCTGAAGCCGATTGCGAAATTGTGATGGCAATCCTCTCGAACCACACACCCGAAAGCCTTGTGGAGTGTTACGTTGAATGCGATATTGAGGAGCTAGCCGAGATGTCGGGTAGTCTATCGCCAGCCGATTACGCCCAAAAGTTCAAAACGGCTGTTGATATTGCCAACATCGATATCTACAGGGCAACAACCCACAATAAGGGAATTTACAATGGAATTGATGCAGTTGTGCTTGCCACGGGCAACGATTTTAGAGCGGTTGAGGCATGTGGCCATTCCTACGCATCGCGCGATGGACAATATAAAGGTTTAACCACTGTGGATATTGATAATGGGAAATTCCGATATACCCTGCGAATTCCAATGGCCTTGGGCACAGTGGGCGGATTAACCACAATGCATCCTTTGGCTAAGCTATCGCTCGAAATTCTCGGAAACCCTTCGGCTCGCGAATTAATGGAAATTACTGCAGCAGCTGGACTGGCCAACACATTTTCTGCAGTTCGTGCGCTAACCACCTCAGGAATTCAGAAGGGGCATATGCGGTTCCATCTAAATAATATTTTAAATACCCTTGGTGCAACCGAGCAACAAAAGCTGCAAGCCGCTGTGCATTTTAAAGATAAAAAGGTGTCGCACAAGGCTGTGCAGGAATTTTTAGGAAAATAAAGCTAATCAATGTCCAATCAATTCTACTCAAAGGGCAAGCTGCTAATCACTGGCGAGTACTTTGTGCTCAACGGGGCAACAGCTTTTGCCATTCCGCTAAAAGTAGGTCAAGGAATGGATGCGGAGCTGGTTAATGATGATAAGGGCTTGATTTACTGGTCAACTGCTTTAAGGGGTAAGCCTTGGTTCAATGCAATTTTTTCAAAGGCCGATTTAAGTATTGTTGATACGAACAACCGTAAATCGTCGGAGTTTATTCAGAAGCTGCTGCGGTTTGTAAAAGATAAAAGTGCAGCATTAAACGCTTCGCAATCGGTTAGGATATCGGCAAATGTTGAGTTTGCAATGGAGTGGGGCTTTGGCAGCAGCGCCACGCTAATTGCCAACTTGGCCCAGTGGGCCAAAATTAATCCATACGAGTTGCTTTTTGCCACAACCAATGGCTCGGGATACGATGTGGCCTGCGCTATGGTCGGTAGTCCTATCTTATATAAAAATCATCCAAAGCCAGAGGTTGTTAAGGTCGATTTTTGCCCAAGCTTCCTCAATAAAATATACTTTATCTACCTTGGTCAGAAGCAGAACTCGGCAGCGAGTGTCGAGAAGCTTGGGCAAAAAGTAAAAGGGAGAAACGTTGAGGCCGATAGAATCTCGGCAATATCAAAAGCAATTGTTAAAGCTAACTCTCTTCGCGAGTTTGAGGCATTGGTTGATGAGCACGAGCAGATTGTGGGCACTACTCTAGGTTTTGAACCAATAAAACAGAAATTGTTTCCCGATTTCGATGGCTCAGTAAAATCGCTAGGTGCGTGGGGTGGCGATTTTATTATGGCAACCCATAGCGGCGAGGCTAGCTATGTTTACAGCTATTTCAACGCGAAGGGTTTGGATGTAATTTTTCCCTATAACGATATTGCGCTATGAATGATAATAAGTTTACTACAAAATACTTACAAGATGCACAGCATATCATCGAATTTAAGTTAACTCAACCCTGTAGGGTTAGCTGTGAAAGCCCATCGAATATTGCGCTGGTAAAGTACTGGGGCAAGTACGGCGACCAGCTACCGCAAAACCCATCGCTTAGCTTTACGCTAAAGCACTCCAAAACCATCACCAGCATTGATTATTGGCAGTCATGTGGTAACCAGCCTAAGTTAGAATTTTACTTTGAGGGGAAGCGGAACGAGAAGTTTGAGCAGAAAATCTCTCGATATATCGAGAAGATATCAGCCTATATGCCATTTGTAAGGCAGTTGCAGCTAAAAATCGATAGTGCCAATACGTTTCCACATTCCGCTGGCATTGCCTCATCGGCCTCATCGTTTAGCGCGCTGGCATTATGCCTGTGTAGTATGGAACGGAATCTTTTCGGAACCCCTAGCGCCGATGATGAGTTTTACCAGAAAGCCTCGTTTTTGGCAAGGTTGGGTTCGGGCAGCGCTTGTCGTTCAACCTATGGTAAGCTTGCCCTGTGGGGTAAAACCGATTCGGTTATCAGCTCATCAAACGAGGTGGCCATTCCTATTGATAATGGCATAAGCCCTGTGTTCAAATCCTACCACGATGCCATTCTAATTATCGATTCGGGACGAAAGGAAGTATCGAGTACTGGTGGACACGCCTTGATGCAAAAACATCGTTATTCCCAAAGCCGATACAATCAGGCGCAGGAGAATTTAAAATCGATTTTAGCCCATATGCAAAGTGGCGACGAGGCTGGTTTTGCGCAGGTGGTGGAGAATGAGGCCATGTCGTTGCACGCGCTGATGATGTCATCCGTTCCATCGGTAATGCTCTTAAAACCCAATACGCTTTTGGCCATTGAGCGATTAAAGGAGTTTCGGCTAAAGGAGAATATCAGCTTTACCTTTACGCTCGATGCAGGTCCCAACATACATATCCTGTATCCCGAATCGGTGCGCGAGCAGATGGTTCGTTTCATCGAAAGTAATCTTTTAAACCTTTGCGAGAATGGCCGGTGGATTGATGATGAAATTTCAGCTGGTCCAACGCCAATAGCATAGCGATGAGGTTTAGCTCCAAAATATTGCTGTTTGGCGAGTATTCGGTGTTGTACGGGTCGGATGCTTTGCTTATGCCGTTCCCTGAATACTCGGGTTACTTCGATTTTTATAGCGATTTTGATAATCCCAGCCCCGAGGAGCTAACATCGAACCAAAGCCTATTGCGATTCAAGGATTATATCCAAAGATCAGAAGTGAAAGGCAATATTGACATTGATGGATTTAGCCGCGATTTATCCCAAGGGCTTTACTTTAGATCGAATATTCCTCAGGGTTACGGGGTTGGTAGTTCTGGTGCCCTGGTTGCTGCATTTTACCATCGATATTTTCAACATGTTGAAGATGCACTCTCAGTGACTAAGCAAAACCTTGCCACTTTAGAGTCCTTTTTTCACGGGAGTAGCTCGGGTCTTGATCCTTTGGTTAGCTACATGAACAAACCCATTCTACTTACCAATGGTAGGGTTAGGACTTTCGATTTTGAATATCTCGGGATTAAACCTTTTCTTATTGACACGGTGATTAGCCGAGTAACAGCCGATTTTGTAAGTATGTTTAACCATAAGTTTAGTACTCCTGAATTTATGGAGTTGATAAATAATGATTTTATCAGGTTGAATAACCTTGCATTAAATCGATTTTTGAGTGGACAAAAGTATGAGTTCTTTGCTGTCCTAAAGAAACTCTCTCAATTTCAGCTAACCCATTTAAGCGAAATGATTCTTCCCGATTACCAATCAATATGGAAGGATGGAATTGAATATGAGGACTATCATCTGAAATTATGTGGGGCTGGGGGAGGCGGTTTTTTATTAGGCTTTGCCAAGGATGAGAAAACTGTTGATTACTTGAAGAAGAAACATCAAATTAAAATTGTTTCAATGTAAGAATTTGGTAACTTTTTGGAAAGTATGTGAGCTGTAGTTGGCTTATAATTCAATTTTGACGATAGTAATTTAAAATCGTAACCAGTTTAAAACCACCTTACATTTCTATTGTTACTATCAAACTTGAGGTTTTACTAAAAGAATTGCAGTAAAAAATCTAAATTTGTCTGAATAATATTTTTTGAAAATGATTACAGTTAGCGAACTTAATAAGCTTTGTGCTAATACTTTGATAGAGCATTTAGGGATTGAATTTACCGAGATAGATGAGAGCGGCTTAAAAGCCCGTATGCCTGTGGATAAGCGCACTTTGCAACCCATGGGTATTCTGCACGGTGGTGCCAGCTTGGCTTTTGCCGAAACAATTGCTGGGGCAGGATCAATGGCTTTGGCCGATATAAGTAAATTTAGCATTGTTGGTTTTCAGGTTAGTGCCAATCATATTGGCACGGTTTCCGAGGGATATGTAAACGCCCACGCCACCCTAACTCATAATGGTACACGAACTCATATTTGGGATGTTGTAATATCGGCCGATGATGGTCGCAAAATCTCTATTTGCAGGGTATCTAATATGCTTGTCGCGAAACAGTAGCCTAAAACTACCTCAAACACAGTAATTGGAAATGATGAATTTTCACCAGTTTGCACTTGAAAATAGAATTGCCTTTGTAACATATAAACTTCCCAACCTGGAGGAGGTTACCACTTTGGTTCAATGGAAAACAGAGCCCATTGCGCTAACTAATCTGATGGGGTTGGAGGGTAGGTCTGGCTTTGTGTTTGCTCCATTCAATATAGAATCCCACCATCCCATCAGGCTTATTGAGCCCGATTTGGTTTTTAAGGGCGATGAAATAGATAAGTCATTTTTCAGCAGTTACAATGAACATTTAGCTAGGGTTAAGTCCAACACAACCAATGTTAGCAATTACCTAAATGAAACTTCTCGTGAATCGTACCTTGCTAAGGTCGATGAGTTTCGCAAAAAGATAGATCCTGGAGAATTGGATAAGCTGGTGCTATCGCGAATTAGCATTGAGGCTAAACCCAAAACATTTAACCCTAGCATACTCCTACAAAAGCTCCAACGTAGCTACCCCGATGCCTTCGTGTTTATGATTCACATTGCCGACACAGGATTATGGATAGGTGCTAGCCCCGAACCTCTGCTTGAGATTAAGGATGATGTGGTATCAACCGTTTCGCTTGCTGGAACAAGGCTATATAACGGTCAAAGCATTGATAGAGAATGGGGCGCAAAGGAATTGGAGGAGCAGGAGATAGTAACAAGATATATCGACAGTATCCTCGAAATGTTTCAAATTAAGCAGTATGCTAAGCAAGGCCCCCAAACGAAGTTGGCTGGAGCCGTGGAGCATCTTTTAACCCGTTTCACTTTTAGTTTAGATGCTTTGCAGGGTAAAATAGTGGAGCTAATTGATGCCATTCATCCAACTCCCTCGGTGTGTGGATTGCCCAAAAATGAGGCCTTAGAAATTATTCTAAATTCCGAGGAGCACGACAGGGAGTATTATACAGGTTTTTTGGGTACCTTTAACTTTGAAAAGCAGTATGCTCTTTTCGTAAATCTTAGGTGTATGAAGGTGGGCGTTGATCAGCTTATCTATTTCCTTGGTGCTGGAATTACCGCTGGTTCTGATCCCGAAAAGGAGTGGGAGGAGACCAATAGCAAGAAGAGAACTTTAATGAGTATTGTTGAAACGCTAAAATAGAATTTATTATGCCATCGGCTCTACAAGGAATTAGCGAAATACCCCATATTTGCTTGGAACATGGCATAAACCACGCGGTAATCTCGTCGGGTTCGCGTAGCGCACCCCTAATCCTTGCCTTCGCATCAAATGCTGAATTTAAGTGCTTTAGCATTGTCGATGAGCGAAGCGCTGGCTACTACGCTTTGGGAATGGCACAGCAGCTTAAAAAACCGGTTGTGCTGATATGCACATCGGGAACTGCTGTGGTAAACTATGCGCCTGCGCTGGCCGAGGCATACTACTTAAAAGTGCCTTTGGTAGTTCTAACAGCCGACCGCCCCCCCGAATGGATTGACCAAAACGATGGACAAACTATTCGGCAGTTTGAGATATTTAGACATTATGTTAAGAAATCGTTTCAAATGCCCGCAAGCACCAAGGAGCAGAGCGATTTGTGGTACTTCAGGCGATCCCTAAACGAAGCCATTGGCTTGAGTACGATTGGCTCTTCTGGCCCAGTGCATATTAATATCCCCATTCAAGAGCCGCTTTACGATCCGCTTCCAGCAGTCGATTTGCCAATAAAGCCTATCCACACCATTTCTGGTGAAATGGAAATTGATACAGACAGCTGGCAACATATTTCACATCGATGGAACGAGGCTCGAAAAAGGTTGGTCATTTGTGGATTCTCCCATAAAAACCCTAAGCTGCAAAGCGTATTGGGGCTGATGGCGAGCAACCACGAGGTGGTTGTTTTGGCTGAGAACTTATCCAATTTGAGTGGCGATAAATTTATCGATTCGCCCGATCGGTTCATGGCCTCGCTCACTAACGAGCAGCTTAAGGATTTTCGTCCCGATTTGATTGTTACCCTTGGGGGCTCCATAATATCTAAAAGGCTTAAAAAATATCTACGCCAGTACTCCCCACAGGAACATTGGCATATCGATGAACACGATATGTTTATTGATACATTCCAATCGCTTAGCCTTAATGTTAGAGTAAAACCCTGGAAGTTTTTCAGTAAGGTTTCAAAGGTTGGCTCTCCAAATATTGAGTATTCGCAATTTGCACAAAACATTAAAAAGCAGAGCGAGATACGCCATAACGAGTTTCTACAATCAGCTGGTTTTACCGATTTAACAGCTTGGGCTAGTGTTATTGATATGTTACCCTCAAACATCAACCTACATTTGGCAAACAGTACGCCTGTTAGGTATGCTCAGCTTTTTAGTTCCCGTACCGATATTATCTACTTCTCCAATAGAGGAACCTCGGGTATCGATGGTTGCATCTCTACAGCAGCAGGCGCAGCGGCAGCTACCGATAGGCTAAACGTTCTGCTAGTTGGCGATTTAGCCTTTCTGTACGATTCGAACGGGCTATGGAATAATAATCTCCCCAAAAATCTCCTCATCATTGTTATGGATAACGGAGGTGGAAATATCTTTCGGGTGATCGATTCGGGCCCAGAGGTGGATAAAATACGCCCCTTTGTTGAGGCGCCACATCGAGTCAAAATCAAAGATATTTGTTCATCCTATGGTGTTAACTATTTGTATGCAAATAGTCTTGGCTCGTTAAGTGATGCTTTACACCAATCGTTTAAACCAAACAGCAGCACTGTTGTTATACATATTGATACATCGGGCAGTACATCTGCCGAAACATATAAGCAATACTTTAAATACCTTAACAGCAAGTAGTATGAAAAGGACCTGGTCAACCCTAAAAGAGTACAGCGAAATAAAATTTGAAATCTTCGAAGGCATTGCCAAAATCACCATAAACCGTCCACGGTACTATAATGCATTTACCCCCGATACCATTCAGGAGATGAAGGATGCCATGGTGATTTGCAGGGAGAACGATGATATCTTTACGGTTATCATAACCGGTGAGGGCGATAAGGCTTTTTGTAGTGGGGGCGATCAGAATGTTAAGAGCATTGGCGGATACGTTGGGAAAGATGGCGTTCCTCGTTTAAATGTGCTCGATTTGCAACGGCAAATACGCTCGTTACCCAAACCCGTAATTGCAATGGTTAATGGCTATGCCATTGGCGGCGGTCACGTTTTGCATGTGGTATGCGATTTAACCATAGCATCCGACAATGCAATTTTTGGGCAAACTGGCCCTAAGGTTGGTAGCTTCGATGCTGGCTTTGGATCATCGTACCTAGCACGACACGTGGGGCAGAAGAAGGCGCGTGAAATTTGGTTCCTATGCGACCAGTACACCGCCGAGGAGGCGCGCGATATGGGAATGGTGAATAAGGTGGTGCCTTTCGATCAGCTTGAGGATACCACCGTGGAGTGGTGCAAAAAGATGATGAAGCGTAGCCCCTTGGCGCTTCGAATGATTAAGATGGGGCTTAATGCCGAGCTCGATGGTCAGGCCGGCATACAGGAACTAGCCGGAAATGCCACCCTGCTTTACTACCTTACCGAGGAGGCACAGGAGGGTAAGCACGCCTTTCTCGAGAAGCGCGACCCCGATTTTAAAAAATATCCAAGGTTTCCATAACAAGTTGTAATGATGAGCAATGTAAAAGCATGGATTGAAGCTGCACGACTAAAAACACTGCCTTTGGCAGTGTCAAGTCCACTTATGGGAAGTTTCTTGGCTTGGGCAGATGGAAACTTCCGGTGGAGCGTATTTATCCTTGCCACAACCACAACGCTTCTGCTGCAAGTGCTTTCAAATTTCGCCAACGACTATGGCGACTTTAAAAGCGGGGTCGATAACAATAGTCGAGTAGGGCCACAGCGGATGGTGCAAAGCGGCCAGATATCTCCCAAGCAAATGAAAAAAGGGTTACTGGTGAATATTGCTTTGGCTTTTATTTCCGGCGTACTGCTTATTTATTTTGGCACTAAAGGAAAAGATATTGCAGTTGTACTCATTTTCCTTGTATTAGGAATTATTGCCATTGTTGCCGCCATTAAATACACGGTTGGCAAAAATCCATACGGTTACAGAGGGCTGGGCGATATCTTTGTGTTCCTATTCTTTGGGCTAGCTGGGGTTATAGGAACGCACTTTCTGCATACAGGAGCATTTAATCCTTGGCACATCATGCCTGCTGCAGCCATAGGATTGCTTAGCACGGGTGTTCTTAACTTAAACAATTTGCGCGATTACGAGAGCGATAAGGCTGCCAGCAAAAGAACTATGGTGGTGTGGCTAGGCAATCGCAAAGCAAAGTTTTACCATTTAATACTGATTGTTGTTTCGGCCCTACTGGGGCCAGTATTTGTAATTTTCAACTACCATTCTGCTTACCAATTCCTTTTCGTTCTTGCTTTTCCGTTATTCATAAGCAATCTGTTAGCAGTATTCAGATATTCAAATCCTGCCGATTTGTACCCAGAGCTAAAACGATTGGCTATTGCAACATTCATCTTCACGGTTACTTTTGGCGTTGGAATGATTTTGTAAGATTATAGTGATGATTAGGGCAGCCTTAAAGAGAATCGATTTTCAATTTATAAATCCTGGTCAAACCTCTCGGGGCACATTGCGCAGCAAGCCATCGTGGTTTTTTGTTATTACCAACCATGGTAAAACGGGCGTTGGTGAGTGTTCGGTTATTCCGGGTTTAAATCCCGAGTACCCCGATGGTTATGAGCAGAAGATTCAGGAGGTTGTAGATGATATAAATGCTGGCGCAATCCCTAGCCTCTCCAATCTTAAGGATTTTCCTTCAATTCGTTTCGGATTAGAGACCGCGCTGCTCGATTTAAAAAATGAGGAAAGCGGTATTCTTTTCCCTTCCGATTTTACATCGGGTAACCGCGGCATTCCCATAAACGGGCTTATTTGGATGGGAACAAAAGCCGAAATGCAGGCTCGTATCCTTGAAAAGCTAAGTAGCGGTTTTAGGGTGCTGAAGCTTAAGGTGGGGTCACTGAGCTTCGATGAGGAAATTTCCCTTCTGAAAAGCATACGGAATGAGTTTTCTCCCAACGATCTTGAGCTACGCCTCGATGCCAATGGAGCATTTTCGCCACGGGATGCAATGGAGCGGTTGCAAAGGCTTTCCGATTATCATATCCATTCTATTGAGCAGCCCATTGGGGCTGGGCAGTGGGACGAGATGGCTCGTATCTGTTCCGACTCTCCAATCCCTATTGCCTTGGATGAGGAGCTAATTGGAATTACCGACTCAACATCAAAAGGCAAGCTGCTCACGCATATACAACCGCAGTACATAATCCTAAAACCCAGCCTTATTGGTGGGCTCGAAATGAGCAACGAGTGGATATCGTTGGCCAAAGGCCAAAATGTTGGTTGGTGGGCCACATCGGCTTTGGAAAGCAATGTTGGGCTAAACGCCATATCGCAATGGGTTTTTACGCATGGCATATCAATGGTTCAGGGCCTTGGAACAGGGCAGGTTTTTAGCAATAATATTTCATCGCCCCTACAGCTCCGTGGAGCGGAATTGTATTATAACCCAACGATTAGGTGGGGAGGGGTTAATTGACGATTGACCCTGCCTTTGCCGGTCCACCCGACCACGGGAGAATGCAGGCAGGCAGGCTGAAAGCCCTGCCTGTCGGAGACAGGGTGCGAAGCTCCCTTCCAAAGGGCCATAGCCGTCAAGCTAAGGACACAAAACAAATAAATAAAAACAATTCTTTTGATTGGTTTATACAGAATATTAATACTATAGCCCTCGTAGAGGGCATATAGCGATTGAAGAGACTAATACAAATGATTTTAAGCGCTTCGTAGACCTGCCTGCCGCAGGCTGGTGCGCAATAAGGGATACTAATATCTATTGCACGCCCTAGGGCCTGCCTGCCTTCGGCAGTAAGGCAGGGGTGCTTTAGGTTTTGCTATTTAAACCCAATCGCTATCAACCCCTGTCTGCCAGCCAGGCAGGCTCTACGAGGGTATTGAAAAGTGCTTAGCTTGACGGCTATGTCCAAAGGGCAGGCAAACCTACCAAAGGTAGGCAAGCAGTCAGCGTCAAAAAGGATTTTTTGATTGGTTGATTGGTTGATTGGTTGATTGGTTGATTGGTTGATTGGTTGATTGGTTGATTGACTTGGCAGCGTCAATTTTCGGGAATTGATGATTGAGTGAATTGATGATTGAGTGATGAGTTGCATGTTGCGAGTTTCGAGTAGCGGGTACTGGTCATTGAGCTTGCGATGCAGTGAGCTAGTCGAACTGTCGAAGTGACCGTAGAGGATTAGTTGCTTGACTGATTGACCTGACAGCGTGCGCAGCTCCTGTCAGCGCCAATACATGAGGAGTTGATTGTTTAGTTGCGAGTTTAGCGTTTTAATAAGCGGTTATCAAAAGAGAGGATTCGAAACGCAAAGAGAATAAAAAACAATTCCATTAACTTTACGATCCATAAGTACAACACGTAATCGAATTTGGTTTTGCTTACCATAAACAACAAACATTACACGCTGAAAGCCTTGCTTCAGCTTTGTGAGCAGAAGGTTACCTCACAATCCACCCCCACCTGGGAGAGGGATATCTACTTATTTATTCGGGAGTGGCTCTCAGAGGCTGATTACATCGAGGCTACAACCTCGGGCTCTACGGGTAAGCCTAAAAACATCAAGCTCAAAAAAAAATGGTTAGAGTACTCTGCAACCCAAACCTGCAATTTTTTTAACCTAAATAGCCAAAGCTCCGCTTTGCTCTGCCTCCCCGCAGCGTATATCGCTGGGCGTATGATGATAGTTCGGGCATTTGTCTCTGGAATGAATCTGCTTACCGTTGAGCCCTCAAGCAACCCATTCATCAATCATCCATTCATCCAACCGAGCGAGCTCGCCGCAAGGCATTCAGCCAATCAACCAATCAGTCAACTAGCCAATCATTCTTTAGATTTCACAGCCCTCACCCCATTCCAACTCCACCAATCGCTACAAACCTTACAAAACAACCCCTTGGTAAAATCCATTATTGTGGGTGGGGGAGAGATTAGCCCAGCGCTTGAGAAGGAGGTGCAGGACTTACCCATTGATATTTATGCCACCTACGGAATGACCGAGACCAGCAGCCATATTGCGCTTCGAAGGGTAAATGGTAGCGAACGTAAGGAGTCTTTTACCATCATTGGCCATACAAAAATAAATATCGATGCAAGAGGATGTTTAATCATTGAGAATCCATACCTTTTTGAGGGCAGGCTGGTTACCAATGATATTGTTGAGGTGCAGAATAGTTCCGAGTTCCGATGGCTTGGCCGATTCGATAATATAATCAACAGCGGCGGGGTAAAGATTATGCCCGAGGAGATTGAGCAATCCATTGCCAACTTGCATACAGGCACCATGGTTATTAGCTCCATACCCGACGTGAAGTTGGGCGAAGCGGTTGTGCTGGTTGTTGAGTCAAAAGAGATGACGAAGGAGGATAAACATTCGCTGCTGGCACAGATTAAAGGTCTTGTTCATCCCTACGCACAGCCAAAGCAGATATTTACAGTGGCGCATATACCCAAAACCCCAACGGGTAAGGTAGATAGGATTAGCCTAAAGGTCTTGCTAAAAGATGCTTTACACCACTAGGTTACAACCATTTCTTTCGTCTAAAGAAGATTACCATTGCAGCCACCATTAAAATCATCAGCATTAGTGAAAAGGGATAACCCCAGTACCAATTTAGCTCGGGCATATTCCATGGGCTGGTTTCGGGGTTGAAGTTCATCCCGTAAATACCTGCAATAAATGTGAGGGGGATAAAAATGGTGGCAATAATGGTTAGCACCTTCATCACCTCGTTCATCTTGTTGCTTAGGTTCGACATGTACATATCGTAAAGGCTGTACACCATTTCGCGGCTATTCTCTAGAGTTTCGATAACCTGTACCAAGTGGTCGTACACATCGCGGGTAAATAGCTTAACCTCGGTGCTAACTAAGGGCGACTCGTCGCGGAGTAGGGAGTTCAATCCATCGCGAAGCGACCACACCGACTTGCGGAAGGCCATTAGCTCGCTCCTTAGCGAATGGATATGCTGTAGGTGTTGTTTCTGTGGATTTTCAATCACCTCCGCTTCAATCTGCTCAATGGTTTCGTCAATGGTGTCGAGGGATGCAAAGTAATGGTCAACAATGCAATCGATTAGCGCATAGGCTAGATAGTCTGGGCCTAACCTGCGTAGTCGTGTGCCCTCCACTTCGAGCCGTTTGGTTATAGGCGTAAATATTGGAGCATCGCTCTCCTGAAAGGTGAGCACATAGTTTTTCCCCAGCACAATGCTAACCTGCTCGTTTATACTTTTTCTGTCGCCCGTATTGAGTTTTGTGTGATTTATCAAGCGAAGCACCACGAAAATGTAGTCGTCGTATGGTTCAACCTTGGGGCGCTGGTTTATGCTTACAATGTCCTCCTCAACCAATGGGTGCAGGTTGAAATGTTTCCAAATGGGTTGTAGCTTCTCAACATCATGCAGCCCCCGAACCTGAATCCACGTTTTCGACTTGCTTTGCAAGTATTTCTCCGCCTCACCAAGGGTTTTAATATCCTTGCTGATGTAATGGCTCTCATCAAAATCATGAACGGTAACAAGCATATCATCCAAAACCTTTTGGCCTGTATGCACAGGGGTACCCGGGGCCTCGCCCGGTTTTTTCTTTACCCGTTGATGCACCTTTTGGAAGTTGAGTAGTCCGTTAATCTTTGATGCTGACTTGATGAGGTTTCGTTTCATTTCTACCGATTTTTGTGACACAAAAAAAGTGACCACCTAAAGGTAGTCACTTTTATAAAAATCAAGTTAGGCAACAAGTCTATTTCTTAATAATGGCGTCAAGCACTTTTTGCTTATCGAGCTTCTTGGTGCAGAAGAACCAGTCGTAGCAATGGGTATCCTGGTCCTTGCTCTCCATACGCTCCTTGGCCACGCCGCATGAGCCGGCTGTGGGCACAATTACATCATCACCGGGCTGCCAGTCGGCAGGGGTAGCAACGTTAAACTTATCGGCTGCTTGTAGGGCAATAACTATGCGGTACAGCTCGTCGAAATTACGACCCAAGCTAAGTGGGTAGTATAGCACGGTACGAACAATACCATTGGGGTCAATTACAAACACGGCGCGAACGGCCTTGGTGCTGCTCTCGCCGGGCATCATCATGCCGTACTTTTTGGCCACCTCCATGGTGATGTCCTCAATCAGAGGGAAAGTCACCTCAACATCCTTCATGCCCTTGTACTCAATCTTCTCCTTAATGGTACGAAGCCAAGCGATATGGCTGTACAGCCCGTCAACCGATAGGCCAACCAGCTTACAGTTGGCTGCGTTAAAGTCCTTCTCCATGCTGGCAAAGGTCATGAACTCCGAGGTACAAACCGGAGTAAAGTCGGCAGGGTGGCTAAAAAGTATTACCCAGCTGCCCTTGTAATCGCCAGGGAAATTAATTTCGCCCTGAGTGGTTACTGCCTTAAACTCGGGAGCCTTTTCGCCAATGCGAGGCATTGCAAAAACTTGTTCTTGTTTCTCTTCCATTTTTATTGATTATTTGATGTTTTGAAATTTGTGAATGAAATGTGTAAAAGGTTTTACTATTCTGTAGGTCGGCCACTGCCAATATTCTTGCTACGCTCAATTGACTGAAGGGCAAGGTAGTTCTCGCCAAACTTTTTAAGGTTGTTCATCTCATCATCGTACTGGTTGAAGTGTCGCTCCTCGTCCTCAACCAGGCGCTCAAACAGTTTTTTCGAAACGGAGTCGTTGTTCTTGGAGCATTCGTTGGCCCAAAGGTTATAGTCATTGGCGCTTTGTTCCTCCATTTCGGCGGCGAGCTTAAGGATTTCCTTCACGTCGTGAATTCTTTTCACGGGCTGCGAAACCTCCATATCCACATCGCCTCCAAGGAAAAGGATGCGTTCGGCCAGATTCTCAATATGCAGCATCTCGTCAATGGCGGTACGCTTGAATAGGTTGGCCAAAAGGTCGTACCCCTGATCATCAAGATGAAAATGGAAATACATGTATTGGTGTACAGCTGCTAGTTCATCGGCTACCGCCTTGTTTAGTAGTTCGATACTTTTCCCCTTCATAATTAAATTTTTTTTAAAAGTTAATTGTTTGGTTTAGTTTAAGTATGGGACTGTGTGTCGGTAAATTTTCCTGTAATCTGTAGCTTGATTTCCTGCACTTTGAAGTTGGAAATCTTTTTTCTTATGAAATAATCGTTGAGTAGTTCGTCGAGCTCCTGGTCGAAGTAATCCTCTATGCGCTCCGACTCATTGCAGTAAAGATGATGATGAATGTCCTTGGCCAGCTCGTACCTCATGATATCCTTCTCGGTTTTAACCTTTTTCAAAAGGCCTTTCTCCACGAATACGTCTAGGGTTTTGTACACGGTTCCAATGGCAATGTGAGGGTGATTCTTCCGTATAAACTCAATCACATTGTCGGCCGTTGGATGACCGTCGATGGTTCTCATGGCATCCAACACCGCAATCCGTTGCGGCGTAATCTTTAACCCGTGTTTAACTAATTCTTCTGCACCCTTAGCCAAAGCGTATTAATAATTATGTAAGAATTATTCCTGAATAAGAACAAGTAAATTTACAAAATGTTTAGTGCAATGTCAATAGAATGAGGTTAAATCTTATTGAAAAATTTGTTAAACCAATTTATAGTGCTGATTACACAAAGGTTAAGGCATAAAAAAAGGGCTCAAAAAATTGAGCCCGCAAAAAAGAATAAAACTAATTACATCTTTTCAATAAGACTTTTCAGCTTATTATAGGTAGTCTCGCTAACGGGTGCCAGCGGAAGTCGTAGGTTGTTGTCAATTAATCCGAGTATATTTAGCGCAGCTTTCACTCCCCCAGGGTTTCCCTCAACAAATAGATTGTCGATAATTTCGGTGAGCTTGTAGTGAAGCTCACGGGCTTCGGGAAGCTGTCCGGCCTTACCCAGTGCAATTAGACTCGAGAATTCCTTGGGGAAAGCATTGCCCACTACCGAAATTACCCCATCGAAACCCATAGCCATTTGGGGAAGGGCTAACCCATCGTCGCCCGAGAGCACAAGGAAATCGCTTGGCCTATCGCGCAGTAGGTAGCTTTGTTGGTTAAGGTTGCCCGATGCTTCCTTCACTGCTACGATATTTTTCACATCCCTTGCCAGCTTTAGCGTGGTGTCGGTGCTCATATTCACACCCGTTCTTCCGGGCACGTTGTAAAGTATTATGGGCAGCTCGGTTTCGGCTGCAATGGCCTTGTAGTGCAATTCCAACCCTTTTTGGGTAGGCTTATTGTAGTACGGAGTTACCGATAGAACACCATCTATTCCAGTAAAATCGAAGCTATGGATTGATCTAATTAGAGCGCTGGTATTGTTTCCTCCCATGCCAACAACAAGCGGCACCCTACCGTTGTTTTTCTTCACCACAAAGCTAACCAGCGCCTGTTTCTCGGTATCGGTTAGGGTTACCGATTCGGCGGTGGTGCCAAGCAGCACGATGTAGTTTACATCACCACCTATAAGGTGATCCACCAAGCGTTCTACCGCAGGGAAATCAATCTCGCTCTGCGAGTTGAAGGGAGTTACCATGGCTACTCCCAATCCTTTGAACTTGTTATGCATATGTCTATTTTTTTTAACTTTTCAATTAACACCAAAGGCTCGTTGCCCTAATCCTCATCGCTATCCTGCTGAGCAAATCGGTTGTTTATAAGATGTAAGTAGTGCTTAATCTGGCTGATAAGGTAGCTCAAATCTTCGTTGGGTTTTATGTTGATAATAAGGTCGTTGGGGTTATCGGGGTAGCTTAGGTTACCAACTCTAAACTTTGCTTTTGACAGCGAGACAATCCATTTCAGCGGAAAAATTTCCTCGGTCGATAGGTCAATAAGGATATCGAAGTTGGTTGCCATGAACTCCTCAGTAAATGGAGCAAGGGGCTTGCCATACCAATTAACTTCCTTGTTGGTGAGGATGTTAACGTTATCGAATTGCTGAAATTCCTGTGGAATTTCTTTTTGAGGATAGTATGCCAGCATGGTAACCTCTAGGTTCAGCTTTGTAATGAAATTGGCGAAATCTTGAATCTGCTGAAATGTGCTTTTACTTGAGGCATAAAAAACTATGGCAACCTTACGAGCCGAAACAAAGTTGTGTACCTTCTTCTCTCGCGAAAAGGATTTGAGCTGTTTTTTTAACTTTTTATGCCCTATTCGTAGTTTGAATTTTTTGAACATACAATTGTTGGGTATTTGGCTAGTTTATTAAATCAAAAAAATCATCCTCAGAAATTATTCTAACTCCAAGCTTTGTTGCTTTGTCTAGTTTTGCCGGCCCCATTTTATCGCCTGCAATAAGCAGGTTAGTGCTTGCCGAAACGGTGCTTGCAATCTTACCGCCGTGCTGTATTACCATCTCTTTCAGCTCATCGCGCGAGATACGGCTAAACGTTCCCGAGATAACCACCGTTTGTCCGTTTAAAACGCCATTTGCAGAGTTGCTGGAGTTTGTTTCTGACTCTAGCGTAAGGCCAGCATCCTCAAGCCTTTTAATTAGCTCAATGTTTTTGGCATCGGAAAAGAACGAAACAATGCTTTGGGCAATGCGTTCACCAACCTCATCAACCTCAATGAGCTGTTCAAAGGTAGCTTGTTTTAGGTTTTCGAGCAAACCGAAGTGCGTGGCTAGCTTACGCGCCGTTGTTTCGCCAACATACCGGATACCCAGCCCAAATAGCACCTTGTGGAAGGGCATCTTTTTGGAGTTATTAATGCTGGCAATGGCATTTTTTGCTGATTTATCTGCAAATCTATCGAGGCCAATTAGCTGTTCGTAGGTCAGGTCGTACAGGTCGGCAATATCGTGTACTAAGCCTTTGGAGAATAGCAGCTCAACGGTCTCCTCGCCAAGCCCATCAATATTCATTGCTTTGCGGCTGATGAAATGGATAACTCGCCCCTTTAGCTGTGGTGGGCAACCTGCTTGGTTCGGGCAGTAATGTTTGGCTTCGCCATCGGGCCTAATTAGTTTGGTTCCACATTCGGGGCAATGGGTAATGTATTCGAAAATCTTGCTGCTCGTTGCTCGCCGGTTTGCATCAACCCCAACAATTTTGGGGATAATCTCACCCCCCTTTTCCACAAATACGGTATCGCCCACATGAAGATTCAGAATGGCCATCTGATCGGCATTGTGCAGCGACGCTCGCTTAACCGTTGTTCCGGCCAGCAGTACGGGTTCCAGATTGGCCACGGGTGTTATGGCCCCTGTCCGCCCCACCTGATAATCAATAGAAAGTAACTTGGTGCTCACCTGCTCGGCCTTGTACTTGTAGGCTATGGCCCAGCGGGGTGTTTTGGCGGTGTAGCCCAGCAGGTTTTGCTGCTGATAGCTATTCACCTTTATCACCACGCCATCGGTATCGTACGGGAGGCTCTTGCGGGCTGTGTCCCAGTGCTCAATAAACCGGGTAACCTCATCAACCGTTTGGCAAAGCTTAATGTTCTCGGGGATTTTAAAACCCCAATCCTTGGCCTTTAGCAGATTTTCGTAATGGTTATCGAAGGGCAAATCCTCACCTAGTATGAAGTAAAGCAAGCAATCGAGATTGCGTTCGGCTACAATTTTGGGGTTAAGCTGCTTAAGGGTTCCGGCAGCGGCGTTCCGTGGGTTGGCAAATGGCGTTTCGCCCTGTTCGGTACGTTTAGCGTTTATGGCATCGAATACAGCGTGGGGCATAAATATTTCGCCTCGAATTTCAAACTCTTCGGGGAAATCATTGCCATTTAGCGTAAGCGGAATGGAGCGAATGGTTTTAACGTTGGCCGTAACGTCATCACCCTGCACGCCATCGCCCCGTGTAACCGCGCGGAGCAACTTCCCATCCTTGTACGTAAGGCCTATGGCGGTGCCATCGTACTTAAGCTCGCACACATACTGCCAGGGTTGCGATAGCGATTTGGCTATACGGTTATGGAAATCCTTAACCTCATCGAAAGAGTATGTGTTGGCCAGCGATAGCATGGGGTACTTATGCGTAACCTGCTGAAAACCCTGCGATATATCGCTTCCCACGCGCTGGGTTGGCGATGAGCTATCCAATAGCTCCGGGTATTTCTTCTCAAGGGCTTGCAAGTCGCTGAGCATAGCATCGAACTCAAAATCGGAGATTTCGGGTTTGGCCTCAACGTAGTACAAATGGTTGTGCCGGTTGATCTCTTTTCGCAGCCGCTCAACGCGTGCTATTACATCTTTTGGAATCATTCTATACGAAAATTTGCATAAAGATACTAAGTTTATCCTTTCGCCGTAGGCCTTAATTCTCCTTTAGTATTTGTTAACGATTGTAAGGTTCAGCCTTCGAAGAATAAAATTTAAATTGGCCTTTTGTTAGCTCCAGTTTGCTATTTTTACATATCAAAATACTAAGTAATGCAACACGAAAGAGAGCAAAAACAGATACTAAACAGATACCGAGGCTTGCTACGTTCATGCCGTAACAGCGTTACCCGCGATGATGTTAAGCAGATATCAAAAGCAATTAAAGAGGTTACTAAGCTTTATGCCGATCGAAGAACGGCAGCAGGTAACCCCTACGTTTTTCATCTAATTGATGTTGCCCGTATTTGTGTCGAGGAGATTGGGCTGGGCGGAACCTCCATCGTGGCCGCCTTGCTGCATGATACAATTACCGACAAAATGTTGAGCCTTATAGAGATTGAGAAGCGATATAGTCCAACCATTGCCAATATTGTTGATGGACTTTCAAAGATTACTTCACTAGACCCTAAGGATCCCTATAAGCAGGCAGAGAATTTCAGGGAGCTTATACTTACCCTCTCAACCGATGCAAGGGTAATCCTTATTAAGCTGGCCGACAGGCTAGAGGAGATGCGTAGCCTGAGCGCGATGCCTCCTGATGTTAGGCTGAAGCTATCATGGGAAACTTACCACCTTTATGCTCCCTTGGCTCACAGGCTTGGCCTATACCGCTTGAAGTCGGAGCTGGAGGATTTGGCCATGAAGTACACCAATGGCGACGAATACAGGATGATTCTGCGGAAGTTGAAGAATACCACAACCCGTCGTAATAAGTTTATTCGAGAGTTTATGCTTCCCATCGAGGGAGAACTCACCAAGAGGGGGTTCGACTTCGAGATTAAGGGTCGACCCAAGACCGTTTACTCCATCTGGAAAAAGATGCAGAAAAAGGGGGTGAGCTTCGATGAGGTGTACGATGTTTTTGCCATTAGGGTGGTTTTAAAAAGCCCGCCCGAGCGCGAAAAGTCCGATTGCTGGCAGGTGTACTCCATCATCACCGACTCGTACACACCCAACCCTGAGCGCTTGCGCGACTGGATATCGGTGCCCAAGAGTAATGGGTACGAGTCGTTACATACCACTGTTGTGGGGCCTGAGGGCAAATGGGTTGAGGTGCAAATACGCTCCAAGAGGATGGACGATATTGCCGAGCGTGGTTTGGCCGCTCACTGGAAGTACAAGGGCATTAAGCAGGACAAAGGGCTAGACCAATGGGTTGAGAAGGTGCGCGAAATACTTGAAACGCCTGTAAGTGCACCTGAGGAGTTTGTGGATCAATTTAACCTTAATCTATATCAAAAGGAGATTTTTGCGTTCACCCCAAATGGTGATCTGCGGAAGTATCCGCAAGGGGCAACTGTTCTCGATTTTGCTTTCGATATCCATTCCGATGTTGGTAGCAAATGCGTTGGTGCCAAGGTGAACGGGCGAAATGTGCCCATTAAGCAAGCCCTGCACAACGGTGATGTGGTGGAGATTATCACCTCAAAAAATCAGAAGCCCAAAACCGATTGGTTACACATTGTGGTTACCAGCAAGGCGCGTAACAAGATAAAGCAATGCCTGCGGGAGGATAAGAATAAGCAGCTAAGCTTGGGTAAAGAGATGCTTTATCGAAGGTTTAAAAACTGGAAGGTGGCCGATACCGACGAGGCCATTGCTGCCCTTCAAAAACATCTGAAGATTAAGAATAGCGCCGAGCTGTTTGAGCTGATATCGCTCGATAAGGTGAATCTCACGGAGATGAAAAGTGTAGCTGTTAAGCCCGAAACCCAAGAGAGTGAACAACCTCAAATGCCTGAGGAACCGATCAAACCAAGGGTTAAGGATGGCAAGGAGGCTCTATCGGCTGACTACCTTGTGATTGATGAGAAGCTTGTGGATATTGATTACAAGCTGGCCAAGTGCTGTAACCCAATTTTTGGCGATAGCATTTTTGGGTTTGTCACCATTAACGAGGGCATAAAGATACACCGAACCAGCTGCCCCAATGCAGCGCAGCTACACCGAAAGTATGGGTACAGGGTGGTGAATGCAAAGTGGAAGGAAACCAAGGCCGATACCTCATTCCAAACCTCCATCAAGATTGTGGGCTTTGATGAGCTGGGAATAGTAAACCGAATCTCGGAGCTTATAAGTAAGGATTTTAAGGTTAATATGCGGTCGTTCTCCATGACCTCCTCCAACGGGATGTTCGAGGGTCGTATTCAGGTTTTTGTGTCGGACACAAAGCATCTGGAAACGCTGCTTTATCGCCTTACCCGAATTAAGGGAGTACAGAAAGCTTTAAGAGTTGGTGGGGAGGTTTAGGTTGCGAGTTGCGGGTTGGAAAGACCCTGCCTTTGGCAGGCAGGCTGACAGGGTGCGAAGCTCCCTTCCAAAGGGCAGGTAAACTGTCAGCGTCTGCGAAAAGATTGATTGATTGATTGATTGATTGAGGTTGACCCAGCCTTTTCTGGCAGGAAAGCTATCAGCGTCTGCGTTTGGGTGAGTTAGTAATCAGTGACCAGTAATCAGTGACCAGTAATCAGTGACCAGTAATCAGTGACCAGTAATCAGTGACCAGTAATCAGTAATCAGTAATCGGTAATCGGTAATCAGTAATCAGCCTGTCTCAGCTTGTCTCGTAATGCGAAGCATAACGAGGGAAACCGACGTTATTTGGAGGTTAACGAGATAATCGGTTTTCGGTGAAATTGCGTCTTTCGACCTACGCCTTGTGACTTTCCGACCCTTCGGCGGGTGGTCAGTGAGCGGTTCGGCGGGTGGTCAGTGAGCCTGTCGAACTGCTCACCGACCACCTGTCGAACTGCTCAGGGCATACTTTCAGACTTTCGACTTTATTACTTTCGACTTTCAAACTTATCTTCACTCCAACTAAAATTCCCCTATCACTCAATTCCCACAATTTATTAACTTTGTACACTAACTTTCTTTATGCCCAAAATATGTTTATTACCGCAGAAAATATCCTTTTAGTAGGTTCGGTGCTACTTTTAATAAGTATTATTCTTATACAGCGCTCCTATAAGTTTGGAGTGCCTACACTAGTGCTATTCTTGGGTATTGGTATGCTAGCCGGAGCCGATGGCATAGTGGGTATCACCTTCGATAACCCCAAAATTGCCCAGTTTATTGGGATCGTGTCGTTAAACTTTATACTGTTCTCCGGTGGTCTCGACACCAACTGGTCTACCATAAAGCCTGTGCTGTGGCAAGGTATTTCGCTTTCAACCTTAGGTGTTTTGCTCACGGCTGTAACCACAGGAATTTTTGTTTGGCTTGTTGCTGGATGCACCATTTACGAGGGGATGCTGCTGGGTGCCATTGTGTCCTCAACCGATGCTGCAGCAGTATTCTCCATACTGCGCGGTAAAAGCTTAGCCCTTAAAAGCAAGCTGCGGTCAACGCTTGAGTTCGAGAGCGGTAGTAACGACCCCATGGCCTACGCGCTAACCATCGTGTTTCTAACATTGGTAATGAATCCTGATATGGGGTTGGCGAGCGTTATACCCTTCTTTCTAAAGCAGATGTTGCTAGGGGCTGCAGGAGGAGCAGTTTTTGCTGTGGCCAGCAAGTTTGTAATCAATAGGATTAAACTCGCCTACGAAGGGCTATACCCCGTACTAATGATTGGGTTGATGTTTATAACCTTCTCTTTTACCGATTTTATTGGGGGCAACGGGTTTTTAGCCATATACCTTTGCGCATTGTATTTAGGCAACCAGGAAATTATGCATAAGCGCACCATCATGAAGATGTACGATGGCTTGGCATGGCTCATGCAGATTGTGCTATTCCTTACCCTCGGATTACTGGTTAACCCATCGCAAATTATACCCGTTGTAGGGCTTGGGCTTTTGGTATCAGTATTTCTAATCCTTGTGGCAAGGCCAGTGGCGGTACTCGTGAGCCTATTGCCATTCCGCATGGCTGTGCGTAAAAAGTTTTACATATCATGGGTAGGTTTAAGGGGCGCCGTACCCATTGTGTTTGCTACATACCCTTTAATTGCTGGTATCGATAAGGCGGGAATAATTTTCAATGTGGTATTCTTTGTGGCGTTAACCTCGGTTGTTGTTCAGGGAACCACGCTGTCGACCCTAGCCAAATGGTTCCGTGTGGCACTTCCCGAGAAGCTTAAGCCTCTTGACCCGGTGGAGGTATTCCTGTCGGAGCAGGAGAAAACGGCATACGCCGAGGTTAAAATTCCTGAGGGATCGCATGTAGTAAACAAAAAGATAGTGGATTTGAACTTCCCCAACTCGGCCATTATCGCCATGGTAAAGCGCAGTGGCAAGTACATAATTCCCAACGGCTCCACCGTTATACATGAAGGTGATGTGCTGATTATCCTTTGCAACCAGAACAACGGAATGCAGCAGGTTCAGGCGTGTTTGAACATGAAATTTTAAGTCAAGCAATCTTGTACACTTCTTACTTTTAGCTACATTTGGTATATCAATATTAAAAGATATGGCCAGATCATTTTATACCCATAGGGTAAAGATTTTAGACAAGCCCTTTTATCGTGCCGATGGTTTCTCAACTTCAAGAACAGCTCAGGTAACTCTTCTCGGTAGGGAGGATAAGGTGATAGAGGAGCTTTACCTTGCCATACCAAGCATTGAAGAGATTTATGAAAGCATTGGAAGTAACCAGCCTCTCAATTTAGATGATTGTTATGTACAAGGCTTCTCGCTTACCGCTTGTCGTCGTTACCTGCTCATGGATAAGTTTTCTCAAATTGAATTAATAAGCTTCTCCGCTCAAAATGCCTTCCTATGCTCAGGGTACGATGTCGATTTTTCATACGCTACCATACTGGGTGATTCATTCATGCTATCCAACGCAACCATTGTAGGGACATCGTTTAACTTTTCAGATGCTGTTTTTAAAACCAACCATGCGTGGTTTAACGATATGTTTTTAAAAGTGGATAGGGTGGATATGAATCGTTGTCAGTTCGAGGGTAAGAAGGTTAGCTTTAAGAACACCGCATTTTCACCTGGTTGTAAAGACTTTCAGGACACTGATTTTGGTAATGGTGAGGTGATTTTTACCAACACAGATTTTGGCCACGGGAATGTGTCGTTTGTTAACACTCGTTTTAACGATAGTGACGTTAGCTTTAAAGTTGCCCGCTTTGGCGAAGGTAAAGAAGACTTTCGCTACGCCAAGTTTGGCCATGGTCCTATTTCATTCGATCAGACTGACTTTGGCCCTGGCCGAATAGACTTTAGAAATGTTGAGTTTGGCGATGGGAAAACTAGCTTCAATCGCTGCCAGTTTTCTCAGGGCGAGGTAACCTTCGAGGGCGCCCAACTTAAACAGGGCAAAATCACGTTCCTTAAATCATCATTTGGTGCGCTAAATATTTCGTTTGAATTGTTTGAAGGAAAACAGGCTGATATGACCTTTGAAAAGGTCATCTTTCCCGGAAGCATCAATTTTTCCGATGGGATATTTCGCAAGCTTACCTTTAGTCGATGCCAATTTAACGGTACACTAAATTTGAATGTTGATACCGCTCAGGAGATTGACCTTTGGGGTTGCATTGCCCGCGATATTGTAGATTACTACTCGTTTGGTGAAAGCCCTAACGTAAAGATTTTCAATATCAATGGGCTAAGATTACTTGGCAAGCTTTATATGCAATGGGAGACCAACAATGTGAGGTCGATGATTTATAGCCAAACCAGTACAACTGTCGATGAAAAAGCGTCGCAGTTTAGGGTGTTAAAAGAAAATTTTAATGGTTTGGGGCGATACGAGGATGAGGATAAGGCCTACGTTGAGTATATGCGTTGCGTACAAAAGAATATCCTCAGTAAGGATCTGAATTCATCATGGATTGGTAAAATAATTGCTTACCCAAAATACTACTCCAAAGTGCTAGTATTCGATTGGATGGGACTCTATGCCACTTCACCCGCCCGAGTTATTACAAGTATTTTGGTGGTTCAGGTACTTTTCTCATTCCTTTATTCACTTTTTACAATTCTAGGAATTGGTGATGTGGTTAGTGACCTAAACCCCGAACCGCCACTTTTCTTCAAGTCGCTGTATATCTGTGTTATTACTTTTTTTACTATAGGTTACGGCGAGTTTATTCCTCTAGGTTACTCAAGAGTGCTTAGCGGCCTTTTGGGTTTCATGGGGGTGTTTCTTATGTCGTACTTCACGGTTGCCTTTGTGCGAAAAATACTTAGGTAGCACTAGTTCCCTTTGCGTATCATTAGCAGGGCAAGAATATTGAATATCTCGAGACGACCCAGTAGCATGTTGATGGTTAGCACAAACTTGCCTAACGTAGGAATGGTGGCATAGTTCGACAACGAGCTAACCTCGCCAAAACCTGGCCCAACATTCCCTATGGTTGCAATGGAAGCGCTAAAGGCAGTGTACAAATCCACATCGAGAATTGTAAGGATAGCCGTTGTGGCGAATAGGGTCACAAAATATAGGATGAAAAAGACAAGGGTCATCGTTTCTAGCTGGTTGCTAATAGGCCGGTTATTTATCCTAAGAACTACAATGGCCCTAGGGTGTTGTAGGAGGGTTAGCTGTTTTTTTAACGATTTAAAGAAAAGGTAAACTCTATCAAACTTTAATCCTCCCGATGTTGATCCCACCATGGCGCACTGAATGGTAAAATAGATTAGGATGATGTGAGCAAAGGGCGGCCAGAATGCACTATCGGCGTTGGCAAACCCCGTGGTGGTTCCCAGCGAAATTACCTGAAAGGCACCGTACCTAAGCGATTCCCATAGGTTGTAGATTCCTGATAGGTATAGCTTACCCGAAACAAGGACGATTCCAATTGCTAACACCACAATGAAGGCTCTTACTACGGGTGATTTGAAAATATTTTCCGATTTGAGGGTTAAGGTGTTGTACAAAAGGCCAAAGTGTATCCCCGATAAAACCATAAAAACCATTATGATGATATCTATGGAGGGGCTATTGAATCCAGCAACGCTGAGGTTCTTAGTCGAAAATCCACCAGTAGCTATGGTGGCGAAGGAGTGGTTAATGGCATCAAAAACGCTCATACCTGCTAGGGCGAGCGCTATGGTTTGAGCTAGGGTAAGCCCAACATAAACAATAATGAGCACGTGAATTATTTTCCGGGCCTTGTACCTAAAGTTGAACTTTGAGAGTTCGCTCATTTCGGCATTTAGCAGGGTAAGGCGTGAGCTGGTGGAGTGGGGTAGAATAAGAAGCACAAACATGATTACACCTACACCTCCAATCCAATGGGTAGCCGAGCGCCAAAAGAGGAGCCCTTTGGGGAGCCCCTCGATATTGTTGAGGATGGACGATCCGGTTGTGGTAAACCCCGACACGCTCTCGAACCAGGCGTTGATTAGCGAGAACTCACCACCCCACATAAGGTAAGGGAGCATACCCATCAGGCAGGTGATTACCCAACCCCCAACCACAATTACAAGCCCCTCCGAAAAGCTAATCTCGTCATGGCGTTCAACAAAAATAAATGGGAATACCCCAAATATAATGCAGATTAGCCCGCTGAACAGTAGGGGGATTGAAGAGGTTTCTGAATAAGCAAATGAAATTGCAGCGGAGAGCAAGAGAAATGCCGAGTTGAACAGCAGCACATACCCAATAAACTTGATAATTACCTCTTTTCGCATGCCCTACTTTTTTTGCTCATCATAGAACTTCACCAGCCTTGTAATAAGATTGTTTACCTCAACCTCAATCTTTTTTATTTCATCTTCCGATTTGATGTTTGACCGCAATTGCCTTTCGCGAGGGGTGAATGTTCTTATTGATTCGGATAGCGAGCTAAGCGGCGTGATGTAGTATTTAGATATGAAGAAGCTGAGTAGTAGTGAAAATACCAGTGCTCCCACAATGGCAACAATTCCAGGCATTATGGCTCGGTGCGATTTTTCTTTTAAAATAGTTGCCTCTTCGTGCATGCTGCTTTGGTTAAGGCTCATAAGCTTATCAACGGCATGCTTAACATCAAGGAAACTCTGATAAATTTCGCGATGGTACCACTCCATTCCTCTTCCGTGGTAATTATTGCTAAGGGTGTTGTTTAGCTTGTTGCTAAACTGCTCGTACTTTTCGGAGATAATGCTTATGTAGCTATCCTCGTTGGCCTCGGTAATATTGTTGGTGGCAGTTTCGAGCGCTTGGTCAAATGTTGCCCTTGCAGATGCAATTATCTTACGCCCCTCTTCCTTTTCGCCAAGCATATATAGCAATACTCCACTATCGGTTCGCTCTAGCGATTCGAGCATGGTGCGTGTGGCCTCGATGGTTTTGTAGTTGTCTTCAATTAAAGCGTTTACCGAGCGGCTAAGCTTTAAAAATTCAACTACCGAAACTGCACCAGCCACGGTAAGTAGGGCTACTAGCAGCATGAATCCAGCAAGTATTTTCAGCTTAAGGCTATTTTTCATGGTTAGGTAATTGTGTTGGGGGTATAGACAAAACTATTGCGCAAAGTTAAGTGACTAACCTAATCATTGTTCTTGCCTCGTTGTTTTTTTTTTAATTATTTACAAGGACTTCTCGTTTAGGTAGATAGGTACGAATATTAAAGGTAGTGCATTAGCCTTATGAACACCTCTTTTTGACCCTACTCGTGGTGTGACAATATTAAAATGGATTTTCCTAAATAAGGTAGTTCAATCAACCCATTTGCCTGCCTTTAGCAGCCTGCCAAGTCTATAATTCAATTGCCATCCGCATAGTAGTAAGTCGATACATTGTAGCATTAAGCTTTCGCTTCACCTTCTGTGCCTTTGCTTTCCTTTTTACTTTTGATGTACTCGCTGGGTTTTACTCCAAAAAAGCTGTGGAAGCTGCGCGAGAAGTGGGAGAGGGAGGTAAAACCCGTTTCGAAGGCTATCTCCTTAATTGTACCTGAGCTACCCTCAATTAGCTGTGCAGCCTTTTGTAATCTGATTTTGCGAACAAAATCGCTGGGCGATTGCCCCGTTATCTTCTTCATCTTTCGGAAAAGGTGTACCCTACTCATCCCTACCGCATTGCTGAGGAACTCTGCTGATAGCTCGGGGTTTGATACCTGCTCATCAATAATTGCCATAATGCGCTCCATCAATTTCTGATCGGCCGATGAAACCTTAACGTTTGGAGCATTAATGTTTCCTCCTGGGCTGTAGCTTATCTTAAGCCGTTCCCGGTTGGCTATTAGGTTTTTAATGTTTTTTGCTAGAATATCGGCGCTGAATGGCTTGATAAGGTAAGCATCAGCACCTATCTCCAGGCCCTCGGCCATATCTTCCTCCTGCGATTTTGCCGTAAGCAGGATAACCGGAAGGTGAGAGGTTTCTGGGTTCGACTTCAGCCGTTTGCATAGCGTTATGCCATCCATCACGGGCATCATCACATCGCTAACTATAAGGTTTGGCATTTCTTGAAGAGCTTTCTCGTATGCTTCTTTTCCGTTGGTTGAGGTGGTAATATGGTAACATCCTTCCAATTCATCTTTTATGTATTCAAGCATTTGAGGATCATCGTCAACCACTAGTATTTTTGCCTTTGGCTTTCGTTTCGATTTGGCATCAACACTCTTCTCATCCTGCTGTTCGTTAGGTTCAAGGTATTCGAGGCTTTTAATATCCTCAGCGGTTAGCCCCGGGTGCTCGTCTGTGCTAGCAATTTCAACTTCGGTTACGTGAGCATTACCAAGCCTAACCATGATATGGAAAATACTGCCCGACATATCGGTTCTATTCTCTGCAAATATTTTTCCCTGTTGAAGTTCTATTAGCGACCTTGATAGGTGAAGGCCAATACCCGTTCCAGTTTTCGATGACTGTTCATCTACTTGGTAAAACCGATCAAATATTCTATTTAGCTTATCTTCAGCAATTCCTGGCCCTGTGTCGGCCACAGTAATTTGTGCGAACCTAACGTTTGGATCCTCGGTGGGGAGGATTACATTTGTTTTTATTCCAATTTCGACCACCCCATTGTTTGGTGTGTATTTAAAGGCATTGGAAAGAACGTTGAAAAGCACCTTGTCAAAATTGTTCGGGTCAACCCATACCATCAGCTCGTTTAATGTTCGGTCGAAAGTGAACTTGATATTCTTCTTCTCCGCCACGTAATCGAAATTTTGCATAATATCTGCAATAAAGCCAATAAGGTCGGTTTGAGAATACTTAACCACCACCTGCCCCCTGTCTATTTTGCGGATATCGAGCAGCTGGTTAACCAAGCGCATGAGCCTATGGGTATTCTTATTCATCATCACGAAGCTCTTGGCCAGCTTCGGATCCTTGTTCTCAGTCATTAACTTCTCTAGAGGGCCAGCAATAAGCGTGAGGGGCGTTCTTATTTCATGCGAGATATTGGTGAAGAACTGTAGCTTTGCTTCGTTGAGCTTTTCATGTTGCTCATGCTGAATTACCTCATGTCGATGTCGAATAATCCCACGTACATAAAGGTACACGAAGTAGGCTAGCAAGAGTCCAAAAGAGTAGTATATGGCCTTAAACCACCAGGTTGACCACCAAGGTGGGGTGATGATCACCAATAGCCTTCGCGTATCGGAGAAATTATCGTTATCGGTGGCACGTATTTCAAAAGCGTAGTTGCCGGGCTCAAGGTTTGTGTAGGTAGCCCTGCGGTTCAGCACCCCTGTAGTGTTCCAGCCCTTGTCGAAACCTAAGAGCCTATACTGATACGATATCCGTTCTGGGTTATTAAAGCCAATGGTTGAGAACTCAAGGCTAAAGTTTTTATGGTGCCACTCAAGTTTAAGGCTATCGGTGTTGTCAATGGTTTTTCGGAGGATTACTTTACCGTCAAATTTCTCATTAATATGCACCGATCGGTTGTGTAGGATTAAATCGGTGAAGTAGACCTCAGGAATATACTGATCTCGGATTATGTGCTCTGGCGTAAACCAGGTGATACCGTTAATCCCGCCAAAAAAGAATTCACCGTTTCTGGTTTTTAGCGCCGAGTTTCTGCGGAACTCATTCCCCTGCAGCCCATCATGCACGTAGTAGTTTTTAAAAGTCTCGTCGGGGGTTGAGAAGCATGAAATTCCATGGTGAGTCGATACCCAAAGCTGCTCATTGCTGTCCTCAAGAATTGCACAAATAACGTTGTTGCTGAGCCCATCATCGGTTGTGAAGACCCTCGATGTATCGGTGCGCTTGTCGTAGCGTACCAAACCATCGTTGGTTCCAATCCATATATTCTTTTTAGAGTCTTCTGTTATATTGTAAATTATATTATTAGGAAGAAATCCATTGGCTTCGCTAAGGGTTCTAAATGTTTGGTTTTCGGGGTTGTATACGCTAAGCCTATTGTATGTTCCCATCCAAATTAACCCTTCGCTATCGCAAAAAATGGTATTTACCCAGTTATTGCAAAGGCTGTTCTGGGGCTGTAGTGCATTATTGGTAAATCTAGTGAATACACCTGTTTGTGGATTTAGCATATTGGCACCTCCGCCGCTAGTTCCAATCCATAGGTTTCCCTTGTTGTCCTGGGCGATGAAGTTTACCTTATCGTTTGAGAGGGTGTTCTCATCCAGCTGGTTATGGTTGTAGTGTTTGATTCGATTTGATCTGGGATCAAACATGAAGAATCCATCCAAGGCTGTTCCCACCCACACCTTATTCTCATTATCTATAAAGATTGATGTTATGGCGTTTGACGATACCTGATTGTTACTCCTCGAGTGTAATACCTTATCTATTCGATTCGTTGTAATATTAAAAGAGTATATACCGTCGGAGTCGGTTCCAATCCAAATTTCACCACCTCGATCTTCGGCTAGGGTTGTTATGCATCCCGACCCCAGGTCTTGGTTGCCTGGTTGTTGGTAGGTTATACTGTTAAAATGGTTAGGCTTTCCGGGGATAAGGACAACCCCCTTGTGGTAAACTCCTAGCCACAAATTTCCTTCGTGATCCTCGGTAATGGAGTGAATTTTTGATTTGCTAATATCAAACTTGGTAAGGGTAACCTGTTGGGGGGCGAGTACGCTTGTTTCGTTATTCATAGCCCAAAGGCCAAGCCCATCGGTACCAACCCATAGGGTGTTTTTGCTGTCTAGGAATAAGCTGCGGATTGGTAGCGTAGTTTTATCGCCTATGGAGGTGGGTACAATATGAAACGAACTATCCGTTTCTGCAAAGCGGTTTACACCTCCATTTATGGTGCCAACCAGAATATTTCCATTCATATCCTCAGCAATAGATGTGATGTAGTTGCTGCTAAGGCTTTTCCCGTTATCTGCCTTGCGTTGAAACTGCGATAGCTTGTTCGATTTGGTGTCGAAAAGATTTAACCCCTCATTCTCGGTTCCAATCCAAAGTCTTTCCTGCGAATCTAAGTATAGGCATTGCAGAAACTCGCTGCTAAGTTGTAATGTTAATTCAATGTTGGTGTATCCAATGTTTGATTCTGGCTTAACTACAGCCAGCCCTTGTCCTGAGGTGGCTACTATAATATCTCCATTGTTTGCCTGTACTATGGATGTTACGTGTGGCCTAAGTCGTAACGTATCGCGATATAAAACAACCTCTTTAAAAGCACCACTTTGTGGTTTGTATACCATAAGGCTGTTAATACACCCAATCCATAGGTTGCCGGTATTGTCCCTGTATAGTGTTCGGACAAAATTGCTAGTAATAGAAGTGGTGTCGTTGGGTTGGTTTCGGTAGTTAATAAACTTAAGCCCATCGAATCGGTTAAGCCCATCCTCAGTCGAAATCCAAATAAAACCCTTATCATCCTGCGCAATGCTGGTAATCATACTGTTCGAAAGATCGCGATCGGAGGTGTAATGCTTAACCGGTTGCCCATTTAGGCAAAGTACAATAACTAGGCAAAGGTTAAGTATAACAAATCGTAACATTAAGCTAAGTTTTTATGCATGGAAACGATTGCGCTTTTCCAGATGCAATATATGAATAATTAGCTTAGATTTAACAAATGCAACCAGCGGTAAAGCATATGTAACGAAAGTGCAACTCGTGTAACGAAATTACAACTCTGTGTAACCACATTTTGGTAACCCATAGAGGTAAGGGTGTATTTTTATAAGCGTTAAAAGATCCTAAAAAATTTTAAAATTTGTTTAACCTAAAAATGCTTAAGATGAAATTACTACACCTTATTAAAAGGGCGATAGGATTAACACTCTTTGCGCTTCTTTTTTCTGGGTTTAGCTTATGGGCACAAAACATAAGTATCCAGGGAAATGTGAAAGACGAAACGGGAGAGAACCTTCCCGGTGTGAATATTTTCATTATGGGAACTCAGATAGGCGTAGTTACCGATGAAAATGGTAATTACACCATTGAGGCACCAGAAACAGGTGTGCTTGTGTTCTCATTCGTCGGCTACAAGAGCCAGAGTATTCCTATTCAAGGCCAGAATGTAATCAACGTAGTTCTCGGCGAGGATGTTGTAGGTCTCGATGAGATTGTTGTGGTTGGTTACGGTTTTCAAAAGAAAAGCGACATTACCGGATCGATTACATCGGTAGATGTGTCGAAAATCCGCGATGTGCCTTCACCTAGCATTATGCGAGCGCTTCAGGGAAAAGCGGCAGGTCTCGAGATACAAAACCTGTCAACCCGCCCTGGAGGTAGCACCCAAATTCGTATTCGGGGTAACCGCTCGCTGTCGGCTTCCAATGAACCCCTTATTGTAGTAGATGGTATTCCTTTTGGCGGTACCCTCAACGACATTAGCTTGGACGATATCCAGTCCATTGAGGTTCTTAAGGATGCATCGGCCACAGTGATTTATGGTTCGCGCGGATCGAATGGTGTTATCATTATCACTACTAAGCGGGGGGCTATTGGCGACCTAAGAATATCGTACAACGGCTATCAAGGTATTACCAATGTAACGCGTAAGTACGAGGTATATAATGCTGAAGAGTTTGTAAGGCTCCGTTCGGCAGCAGGATACACCAACTACTTACCCACCGAGAAGGAGTCGTTACTTTTGGGCCGCGAAACCGATTGGCAAGATTTGATATACCAAACCGGTATGAGCTCAAACCATGAAATTTCCTTGTCGGCTGGTACCGAAAGAACCCAGTACGCTTTCTCTGGTGGATATTTTAGCGAGACTGGTGTTCTTCCCGAGATGGGCTTTACCCGTTACAGCATGCGTGTAGCCGTAGACCAATCTATCGGTAGGCGTATCCGTGTGGGGTTCACCTCGCTAAACTCAGCCAGCATCACCGATGGTCAATCGGCAAACCCTATGTGGGCTTTGGTTTCGCTATCGCCTCTATCCACACCCTATAATATGGATGGAACCGTGAACGAGCAACCCGGCTAAGATACCGAAGAAACCTATAACCCACTTACGCTGAAAGATCACGAACGTTGGAAAGAGCAAAACCGCAGATATGCATCGTTTAACATGCTATATGGTGAGGTTACTATTATCGAAGGGCTTAAAAACAGGGTTAACCTTGGTTTGGATATCAGCGACGATAAGTACAATAACTTCTACGGTAGCAATACACCCTTTAGGGATGGGAAGTTAAACTCTGCTCAGATAAAAAATAGCGATAATTTTTCGTACACCTTAGAGAATCTTTTAACCTACGATAAGGAGTTTGGCATGCATAGGCTAAATGTTACTGCAATGGGTAGTATACAGGAGTCTACCACTATAAGTAGCCGTATGGATGCCTCCAACGTTCCGGTGAACTATCTGCAGTATTATAACTTTAGCCGTGCTGAGGATGTGTTTGCTCCTGAGAATGATAACAACTACACAGCCTGGGCGCTTGCCTCTGTAATGGCTAGGGTAAACTATGTGTACGACGACAGGTACATGCTAACCGTTACTGGCCGTGCCGATGGATCGTCGCGACTTGCTGCTGGTAATAAGTGGCACTCGTACCCTGCGTTAGCCGTAGGTTGGAATATTATGAACGAGTCGTTCCTTAGAGATGTTAGCGCCATATCAAACCTGAAGCTTCGCTTGGGTTATGGACAAACATCTAACACGGCAATTAATCCCTACAGCACTCTAGGGGGGTTAAGTGGTTCGTTCTACAACTTTGGCGATGCCGGTGTTAGGGGCTATTATGTGTCGAGTCTTCCAAACTTCGACCTAAGCTGGGAGTTCACGAATACGATAAATGCTGGTTTAGACTTTGGCTTCCTTAAGGGAAGAATCACTGGCTCGGTTGATGCCTACATGCAGGGAACCAATAATATTCTGCTACAGAAAGAGCTTCCTGCATCGCAGGGTGTTCCCGGAGCTTACTACGAGAACGTTGGTAAAACCGAGAACCGAGGACTTGAACTTATACTAAACGGAGTAGTTATTTCTCCTTCATCAAAAGATGGATTTGCTTGGGAGTTGAATACAAACCTTTTCCTAAACCGCGAAAAGATTGTAGAATTACAAGACCCAAGTATTACCCGCGATGTGGGTAACGGTTGGTTTGTAGGGTATCCTTCGAGCGCAATATACGACTATGTTAAGCTGGGCATATGGCAGCTCGACGAGGCCGATGAGGCTGCTCTTTATGGTGCAAAACCTGGCGATATTAAGCTGGAAGATTTTGCTGGCGGTGGCGTAAATGGTGATGAGCCCGATGGGGTTATCACAGCCGATGACCGTCGGGTGCTTGGTTCAGCACAACCCGATTTTCAGGGTGGTTTCACCTCGACATTCAGATATAAAGGGTTCGACCTTTCGGTAGTAACCTACTTCCGTGTTGGTGGTATGATTGTTAGCGCTTTGCATATGCCTACCGACTACGTTAACCGTTTGGCCGGAAGGCACAACGGTATTAAGGTTGACTACTGGACCCCCGACAACCCTACCAACGATATGCCACAACCCAATGCGACCATAGATGCTTCAAGAACCCACGTACTTGGATACTTTGATGGTACCTTCTTTAAGATCAGGAGTATCAACTTGGGATACGATCTTAACTCAAAGCATCTAGCGTTTTTGGGTGGAAACTCTTCGCTACGTATTTTCACAAGTATTAGCGATCCTTTCATATTCTTCTCACCATACGTTAAGGCAGGTGGTGTTGATCCAGAACCAAATGCTGTTAATCATGAAACAATTTCTGGTGGCGAGGGTGTACCCCAACGAGCTCTTAAGATTAAGCTCGATACGCCTCCAACCAGGAGAATTGTTTTGGGTGTAAACTTTAAATTTTAAAAAGGCTTGAAAATGAAAAGAATTGCATATCTCGCCCTAGTATTGGTTTTTACTTCAATCTCATCATGTACCGATTTTCTTGAAGAAGAACCGAAATCGCTGCTAACCGCTAAGTACCTCGAAACGCCAAGCGGTGTTTGGTCAGCATTGTATTCTACTTACTCCGATTTGCGTTACTTCTACGGTGGCGAAAGTGCTTTGAGCATGACCGTAGCAGGAACCGACGAGTTTCAGAAAGGCCCCGATGGAAGCGAAGAGTTGAACTTGTATAGCAACTCAGGTTTGCTTACCAATGGGCAGGTTAGTAGTACCTGGAACTGGGGGTATACCGCTATAAACTCTGCAAATGCTGTGCTTGAGTATGCCCACTCATCGGGAATGCCCGAAGAGGATGCCGATTTGTGCGTAGCCGAAGCAAAATACCTGAGAGCCCTTTGGTACTTTCTGCTGGTGCAGATGTATGGTGATCTTCCGCTCAACCTTGAGTTTATTACAGAACCATCTACCGAGGCCTATAGAACTCCGGCAGCAGAGGTTTACCAAGCTATTGTTACCGACCTAAAGGAGGCCATTGATGATTTACCCAATATTGCTCCCCAGCCAGGTCGTGCAACAGCAGCGGCTGCGCATCATTTGCTCGCTAAGGTTTATTTAGCTAAAGCAACGCACGCAACAGCGAAGGAGGATGACGATTATCAGAATGCATTCAATCATTCTACACATCTTATCGATAATGCAGGTGCTTACGGCCTTGCTTTGCTTAAGGATTTTGCCGATGTACATACCCCACGTAATGAGCATAGCAGTGAGATTCTATTCACCGTAGAGCGTAATACCGATATAGTGTCAGACATCCAAGACCTATGTCTGATAATCAGCATTTAACAGAACCTTTGCCGTAAATTAATAATCCTTACCTTAGCGGTCATGGGACAACTATTACTACCAATATTTCCAAGCGATACCCGAATGA